>Ga0209698_10000071_pt1 | contig 92104 bp, 79 predicted proteins | sample LitLauG_LLR_2012_FD_187203 | JGI IMG/M metagenome (GOLD analysis project Ga0209698, IMG submission 187203) | Freshwater sediment microbial communities from Pennsylvania, USA - Little Laurel Run_MetaG_LLR_2012 (SPAdes) (version 2) | ecosystem: Environmental > Aquatic > Freshwater > Creek >... | reverse complement strand
TGCGCGCCGCGGCGCGCAAATGGGCATGCTGCGCTGTGATCACCCGGATATCGAGGACTTCATCCACGCCAAGCGCGACGGCTCGTTGTCCAACTTCAATATGTCGGTGGCGGTTACCGATGCCTTCATGCGCGCGGTCGACAGCGACGGCGATGTTGCCCTGTGGCACAGCGCGGAGCCGCATGATCGCAGCGGCGCCTCGCAGCGGCCCGACGGCACCTGGGTATATCGCACCGCGCGCGCGCGTGACCTGTTTGATCAGATCATGCACTCGACCTACGACCACGCCGAGCCCGGCGTGGTGTTTGTCGACCGCATCAACCAGGACAACAACCTCAGCTATTGCGAGACCATCAACGCGACCAATCCCTGTGTTCCGGCCGATACCTGGGTGATGACCGCCGATGGCCCACGCCAGGTGCAGGACCTGGTAGGACAGGCCCACGCGGCGATCGTCGACGGCGTGCCGCACTTGAGCGGCGCGGACGGGTTCTTCGCCACGGGGGAGAAGCCGCTGGTGGAGCTGCGCACGGTGGAGGGCTTTCGTATGCGCCTGACGGCCGACCACCAGGTGCGCAAGGTGACCGGCGCCACGCGCGAAACCACCTCCTGCGAATGGGTGGCAGCTGGCACGCTGGTGGCCGGCGACCGGGTGGTGCTGCACAATCATCGTGCGCTCTCGGGCTGGCCCGGGCGCGGCACGGATGCACAAGGGTACCTGCTGGGCTTTCTGGTCGGGGACGGAACGCTCAAGGATGAGGCGGCCGTGCTGTCGGTTTGGAATCCCATGGCCGCAGTGGCCAATGGCGCACCCTCGGTCTCGCTGGGCGCGCGCTCTTTGATGGACGCGGTCCGGGAGGCGGCGCAAGGGCTGCAGCACCGAGCCGATTTTGCCGGCTGGCATGCGGTCGCCGGGCGAGCCGAGTGGCGCTTCAAGTCCGCGCCCCTGCGCGATCTGGCCGCGGCCTTTGGCCTTCGCCCGGGCGCCAAGCATCCGGGCAAGGAAATCGAGTGCGGCTCGTCCGCGTTTACCCGCGGCTTTTTGCGTGGCCTGTTCGATGCCGATGGCTCCGTGCAAGGCACACAGGAAAAGGGCGTGAGCGTGCGCCTAGCCCAATCGGACCTCGCCACCCTGGAGTGTGCGCAACGCATGCTCCAGCGCCTGGGAATCGTGGCCAGCATTTACGCCAACCGGCGTGAGGCCGGGGTCGCAACGTTTCCGGACGGGCGCGGCGGTATGGGCGAGTATTCAACGCGCGCCCAGCATGAGTTGGTCATCGCCGGTGACAACCTGGTGCGCTTTGCCGATCTGGTCGGTTTCAAGGACTCGGACAAGAACAGCCGCCTGGCCCAAGCGCTGAGCGCCTATCGGCGCAAGGCCAACCGCGAACGTTTCTGGGCTACGGTCCAAAGTATTACCCCCGCTGGTTCCGAGCCGGTCTACGACGTGCAGGTGGCCGATGTACACGCCTTCGACGCCAACGGCCTGTATGTGCATAACTGTGGCGAACAGCCGCTTCCCGCCTATGGTTGCTGCTGCCTTGGGTCCATCAATCTGACGCGCTTCGTGCGCGACCCGTTCACCCCGGAAGCCGAGTTCGACTTTGGCGGCTTTGGCGAGGTGGTTGGCGTTGCCATCCGCGCGCTGGACAACGTGCTCGAGGCCACGCTCTGGCCGCTGCCCGAGCAACGCGCCGAAGCGGCCAACAAGCGACGCGTCGGCCTGGGTTTCACCGGCCTGGGCAATGCCCTGACCATGCTCAACCTGCGCTACGACAGCGACGCCGCGCGTACCATGGCTGGGCGCATCGGCTGCCACATGCGGGACGCTTCCTACCAGGCCTCGGTCGATCTGGCCCGTGAGAAAGGCCCCTTCCCGCTGTTTGACGCCGATCAGTACCTGGCGGCGCCGCACTTTGCCGCGCGCCTGCCGGAGGATCTACAACGCCAGATCCGCATCCACGGCTTGCGCAATTCGCATTTGCTCTCCATCGCGCCCACGGGGACGATCTCGCTGGCCTTTGCCGGCAACGCCTCGGGCGGCATCGAACCGACCTTCTCCTGGACCTACGTGCGCAAGAAGCGCATGGCCGACGGCAGTCGCCAGGAATACCAGGTCGAGGACTACGCCTACCGACTGTACAAGCTCATGGGCGGCAATCCCGAGGCGCTGCCAGCGAGTTTCGTGGGCGCGCTGGAAATGCATGCCCTGGATCACATGCGCATGATCGCCGCGGTGCAGCCCTACATCGACGCGGCGGTAAGCAAGACGGTCAATGTTCCCGAGGACTATCCCTTCGAGGACTTTCGCAAGATTTATCTGGAGGCGTGGAAGGCGGGGCTCAAGGGCATCACGACCTACCGCCCGAACCACGTCATTGGGGAAGTGCTCTCGGTGGCGCCCAAGGACAGCCTGCCCCAGACGCTGGCGGCGACGGTGGCCAGTGACGATGCCAATCGCCGCGTGCGCCTGGACTTCACGCCCCAGCCCGCGCTGGCCAGTTTGAAGTGGCCCAGCCGCCCGGACCTTTCCGCCGGCAACCTGGCCTGGACCTACATGGTGGAGATTCCCTCGCGCAGCGAATCCTTCGCCATCTTCATCGGTCAGACCGGCAACCCGCCCGCGCCCTTTGAAGTCTGGGTCAACGGCGCCGAGCAACCGCGCGGCCTGGGGGCCATCGCCAAGTCCCTGTCGATGGACATGCGCTCGGAAGACCGTGCCTGGTTTCGCATGAAGCTCGACGCACTGGCGCGTGCCCGTGACGAGCAAGGCTTCATGGTCCCCTTCCCGCCCTCGGGCCACCCGATTTGGGTCAATGGCGTGGTTGGCGCCTTCGCGCAGATCGTGCGCTGGCGCTGCGATGAATTGGGCACCTTCAAGGACCTGGACGCGCAGCCCACGCCGGTGCTCGATGCCTTGTTCTCGCGCAAGGAACCCAAGGCCGGGCCCGCCGGGACCATGAGCTGGACGGTGGATGTCACCAATCCCAATACCGGGGACGACTTCGTCTTGGGCGTGAAGGAACTGACACTGCCCGACGCAAGCCGGCGTCCGTATTCGATCTGGCTGGCGGGGGAATACCCGCGCGTTCTCGATGGCCTGTGCAAGCTCATCTCGCTCGACATGCGCGTCGTCGATGCCAACTGGATCGGCATGAAACTGCGCAAGCTGCTTAACTTCGGCGAGCAAAACGGTGATTTTTGGGCGCCGGTTCCGGGTACGGACCGCTCCTCGCTGTATCCGAGCACGGTGGCGTACATCGCCGCATTGCTATTGCACCGCTACAAGGTTCTGGGCATCCTGGATGAGGACGGGCGCGCAATCCGTTCGGCCGGAATCCTGACCATGCCCGAGGCGCGCAAAACGGTTGAACACGGAACATCCCCGATCAAGGGGCGCGTCTGCCCGGGCTGCGGTGCGGCGGCGATGATCAAGCGCGACGGTTGCGAGTTTTGCACCGCCTGCGGTTTCACCGGCGCCTGCGGCTAGAGGGGCCGGCGTTCTGCGGGGCCGGCTGCGTTTCGGCCGCACCCCGTCGCAGGCCCTTGTCTAGGGGCCCTTGCGCTCCAAGGCCCGCTTGATGCGGGCTTTTTTCGCCGCGTCCATCTCGTCCATGGCCTTCTTCTTGTCCAGGCCCAGACGCTTCTCGATGAACTCGAACCAGATGAACGCCAGTACAAAGGGCAGCGCGACCCACCAATAGGACAAGGTGGCGAAAACGCCGATCTGGAAATAGCGCAGTGCCAGCAGCGCCAATGCGGACCAAAGCAGCCACATGGGGTTCGCAACCTTCTTTAGCCAAATTGCCGTTGGCGGGAGCGGCCAATACCCGCCGACCGGGCCGGCACCGCGCCGGCAAGGACACGCCGCATTATGAGTCCAAGCGCACGGCGGCGGTGCTCGCGTGCGTCATGATCCAGCGCAAATATTTGCGCGATCGACACACCGGGCATTGCAGTGCACAAGCTACACTGCTGCTGCTAGATTCGGTAGGTATAGCCTGCCGGAACCGCCTTTTGTTGAGGAGACCCCGATGAAAAAACTGCTCTTCGTTGCACTCGTTTGCTCTGCTTTCAGCGGCAGCGCCATGGCGCAGCTCGAACTGGCCAAGCAGAAGAACTGCCTCGCCTGCCACAGCGTCGACAAGAAGGTCATGGGCCCGGCCTACAAGGACGTGGCGGCCAAGTATGCCAACGACCCGGATGCGCCGGCGCGCTTGGCCAAGAAGGTGCGCGAGGGCGGCACCGGTGTCTGGGGCAAGATTCCCATGCCGGCCAACCCCAAGGTCAGCGAGGCCGAGGCCCAGGCGCTCGTAAAGTGGGTGCTTTCTCTCAAGTAGGTTCGCACGGATCGGCCTAGCGTCAAGCGCACGCAGGCAAGGCCTCAGAACGGATCGCCGCGGTTACGTGCCGCGGCGGTCCGTTTTGCCTTGGGGGCATTGGCATAAATCCGATGAGGCTGCGCGTGCAGGGCGTAGAATCCGCGCCTTTGAGGCGGCCCGGGTTTTGCCCCGTGCCCCTGCCAACCCAGAGGGAATCTGATGAAGACCTGGATTCGCATCGGCGCAAGCGCGCTCGTAGCCGTTGCCCTGTTGCCGGGCTGCGGGCGCAAGGAAACCGCCCCCGCGCCCGGCGCGGACAATGCGACGCCGGTGGCCGCTGGCGCGGTGATCCGCATCGGCCACGTCGGCCCGCTGAGCGGCGGCGACGCACATCTGGGCAAGGACAATGAAAACGGCGCGCGCCTGGCGGCCGACGAAATCAACGCGGCCGGCGGCGTGAAGCTGGGCGACAAGACCTACCGCGTCGAGATTCTTGGGGAAGACGACAAGGGCGATCCGCGCGAGGGCACACTGGCCGCGCAAAAGCTGGTTGATGCCGGCGTGGTGGCGGTGGTCGGGCACCTCAATTCGGGCAGTTCGATCCCCGCGTCCAAGATCTACAGTGATGCCAACATCGCCCAGATTTCGCCTGCGACCACAGCGGCCAAGTACACCGAACAGGGCTTCAAGACGGCCTTTCGCGTCGTTGCCAATGACATCCAGCAAGGCACCGCCCTGGCCACCTACACGATCAACGATTTCAAGGCCAAGAAGGTTGCCATCATCGATGACCGCACAGCCTACGGCCAGGGGCTCATGGATGTCGTCGAGCGGGTGCTCAAGGAGCACGGGGTGAGCGTCGTGGCACGCGATTACACCAACAACAAGGCCAGCGACTTCAATGCGATTCTCACCAAAATCCGTGCCGCCAAGCCGGAAGTGATCATCTATGGCGGCATGGATGCGACCGCCGGGCCCATGGCCAAGCAGATCCATCAGCTGGGTATCAAGGCGCCGCTGCTCTCGGGCGATGGCGCCTGTTCTCCGGAATTCGTCAAGCTCGCCGGCGAAGGCGCGGACCTGCTCACGTGCTCCATGGCCGGGGAGGCCGTCGAGAAACTGCCCAAGGGCGCGCAGTTCATGGCCAAGTACAAGGCCAAGTTCGGCACTGAGGTGCAGATCTATTCGCCCTACTCGTACGATGCCGTCTATGTCATCGTCGATGCCATCCACCGGGCGGGCTCGCTGGACCGCAACGCCATCACCGCGGCGGTCGCCGCCACGGACTACGAGGGCCTGACCGGACACATCGCCTTTGACCCCAAGGGCGACATCAAGAACGGCGCCATCTCGATGTTTCACGTCCAGAACGGCCAGCTCAATTACCTGTCCACAAGTCGGTAAGGCTGCGCGCCGCGTACCGTTTCGGTCGGTGACTTTGCCTGTGTTCACGGCTCTTGCTCGCAATTGCCCGATACGCCGCAAGCGGCCGCGCGCCGTGGCGCCGGACGCCTGCCCCTTGATGCGGCGCTGATGGGGTCCTTCGACACCTTCTTGCAGCAGCTATTCAATGGCCTGGTGCTGGGCAGTCTGTACGCTCTCATCGCCCTGGGCTATACGATGGTCTACGGCATCGTCAACCTCATCAATTTTGCGCACGGCGACGTGCTCATGGTCGGGGCCCTCACCGCCCTGAGCGCCATCGCCCTCGTCCATTCCTGGTTTCCGGGAATTCCCGGCTGGGTCCTGCTCGTCATCGGCATGCTCGCGGCCATTCCCGTGTGCGTGCTGCTGAGCCTGGCCATCGAGCGCATCGCGTATCGGCCCCTGCGCAGCGCCCCGCGCCTGGCGCCGCTCATCACCGCCATCGGCGTATCCATCCTGCTGCAGACCCTGGCCATGATCATTTGGGGCCGCAATCAACTGACCTTCCCCAGCCTGCTGTCACCGGACCCGATTGCAATCGGCCCTGCCACGGTCACCAGCACGAAGTTGCTGGTGATAGCGCTCTCGGCGCTCATCATGATCGGACTGCTCGTGCTGGTGCAGCGCACGCGCCTGGGCCGCGCCATGCGCGCTACCGCCGAGAATCCGCGCGTCGCTGGGCTCATGGGGGTCGATCCCAATGCGGTGATTGCCGCCACCTTTGCCATCGGTGCCGCACTGGCCGCCGTGGCCGGCGTGATGTACGCCTCGGTGTATTCGGTCGCCGACTTTTACATGGGCTTCATTCCGGGTCTAAAAGCCTTTACCGCCGCCGTGCTAGGCGGCATCGGCAACATCCCCGGCGCAATGGTGGGCGGCATCCTGCTCGGGCTGATCGAATCCCTGGGCGCGGGCTACATCGACCAACTCTCCGGCGGCGTCTTCGGCAGCAACTACCAGGACGTGTTCGCCTTCATCGTGCTGTGCGCGGTACTCATCCTGCGCCCGTCGGGCCTGCTGGGCGAGCGCGTCGCGGATCGAGCCTGACGCGCGCGCACCAAGGATGCGATGAAGCCTGCCGCCACCCTTGCCGCCCTGTCCCCGCGCACGCGCGCGCTGGCTGCGACCGTGCTGATCGGCATGGTCCTGCTGGTTCTGCCGCTGGCCGCGGGCGCGCTGGGCGCGGCCTGGGTGCGCACGCTGGCCTTTGCCGCGTTGTACGTAATGCTGGCTCTGGGCCTGAACATCGTCGTCGGGTTTGCCGGTTTGCTCGACCTGGGTTACATCGCCTTTTACGCCGTCGGCGCCTATACCTTCGCCCTGCTCGCCTCGCCCCAGCTCACCGATAATTTTCCGGCGCTGGCGCGCGCCTTCCCCGACGGCCTGCACCTGCCGATCTGGGCGGTCATTCCGCTGGGCGCATCGATCGCCGCGGGCTTTGGCGTGTTGCTGGGAGCGCCGGTGCTCAAATTGCGCGGCGATTACCTGGCAATCGTCACCTTGGGCTTTGGCGAGATCATCCGCATCTTCCTCAATAACCTCAACGCACCCATCAACCTCACCAACGGTCCACAGGGCATCACCCTGATCGACCCGGTGCGCATCGGCACGCTCTCGTTCAATCACCCGGTCGCATTCCTGGGACTGGAACTGAGCGCCTTGCAGCTGTACTACTACTTGTTCGCCGCGCTGGCCGTGCTGTCGGTGCTGATGTGCGTGCGCCTGCAGGACTCGCGCCTGGGGCGGGCCTGGATGGCAATCCGCGAAGACGAGATCGCTGCCAAGGCCATGGGCATCAACGTGCGCAATGTCAAACTGCTGGCCTTCGCGTTGGGTGCAAGCTTTGGCGGCGTCTCGGGCACCATGTTTGCGGCGTTCCAGGGCTTTGTTTCGCCCGAATCCTTCTCCCTGATGGAATCGGTCATCGTGCTCTCGATGATTGTCCTGGGCGGCCTGGGACATATTCCGGGGGTGATCTTCGGCGCGGTGCTGCTCTCCGTGTTTCCGGAAGTCCTGCGCCATGGCGTTGGTCCCTTGCAGGAGCAACTCTTCGGGCGCACGCTGATCGATGCCGAGGTGCTGCGCATGCTGCTCTACGGCGTTGCGCTGGTCCTGGTGATGCTCTATCGGCCCAAGGGGCTGTGGCCCGCGCCCCAGCATGGCGCCCCGGCCGCTGGCAGCGTAGACACGGGGCCCGGCGCTGTTACCTCCCGTTCGTTTCCGTGAGCACCGCCCCGCTGCTGCACGTGGACGGCATCACCAAGCGCTTTGGTGGGGTACAGGCGCTGCACGCGGTGCAGATGCGCATCGGCCAGGGGCAGATTTACGGCTTGATCGGCCCCAACGGCGCGGGCAAGACCACTTTTTTCAACGTGATCACCGGACTGGTCCAGCCCGATGCTGGGCGCTTCGAGCTCGACGGCCGACCCTATGAGCCCTCCTCGGTACACCGGGTGGCCGCCGCCGGCATCGCGCGCACCTTCCAAAATATCCGTCTCTTTGCCCATATGACGGCGCTGGAAAACGTCATGGTCGGCCGCCATGTGCGCACCCGCTGCGGCCCGCTGGCAGCCGTTTTACGCACCCGGGCCGCGCGCCGTGAGGAAGCCGAAATCCGGCGCCGCGCGCAGGAGTTGCTCGAATACGTAGGCATTGGCCGTCTGGGTCACCTGCAGGCGCGCACGCTCTCCTACGGTGATCAGCGGCGCCTGGAGATTGCCCGTGCGCTGGCCACCGAGCCCAAGCTGCTTGCCCTGGATGAGCCGGCGGCGGGTATGAACGCAACCGAAAAACTCGCCTTGCGCGAACTGCTCGAACGCATCCGCGAGGACGGAGTCACGATCCTGCTCATCGAGCACGACGTCAAGCTGGTTATGGGCCTTTGCGACCGGGTCACCGTGCTGGATGAGGGCCGCATCATCAAGGAGGGTGAACCGGGCGAGGTGCAGCGCGATCCGGCCGTGATCGAGGCCTACCTGGGCCCGGCCCATGCACCGGCCGCGTAAGTCGCCATGAGCGCGCCTGTACTACGAATTACCGGCCTCCAGGTTGCCTACGGCGGTATCCAGGCGGTCAAGGGCATCGATCTGGAGATCGGCGCAGGAGAACTCGTTGCCCTGATCGGGGCCAATGGGGCGGGCAAGACCACCACCTTGCGCGCCGTTACGGGTTCGCAAGATTGGCGTGGTTCGATCCAGTACCTGGGACGCAGCACGCAGGATGTGCCGGCGCACGAACTGCTGCGCCAGGGCCTGGTGATGGTGCCCGAAGGGCGGGGAATCTTCACTCGCATGACCGTGGCCGAGAATTTGCTGATGGGCGCCTACGCGCGCCGGGATGCAGCGGCCATCGCCGATGATCTGGAAGAACAGTACCGGACCTTCCCGCGCCTGAAGCAGCGCGCGGCGCAGCTTGCCGGCAACCTCTCAGGTGGAGAACAGCAAATGCTGGCCATGGCGCGCGCGCTGATGAGCCGGCCGCGGCTATTGCTGCTGGACGAACCTTCGATGGGCCTGGCGCCCATCATGGTGGAGAAGATTTTTGAAGTGATCCGCGCCGCGTCGGCGCGTGCCATTCCGATCCTGTTGGTGGAGCAAAACGCGCGCCTGGCCCTGGAAGCGGCCCATCGGGCGTATGTGCTTGAAAGCGGCGTCGTGACCTTGCACGGCGAGGCCCAGGAACTGCTGCACGACCCCAAGGTGCGCGCGGCCTACCTGGGCGAATAAGCCGGGGGCAAAAAAACGCCGGGCACAAACCCGGCGTTTTTCCAGCGCGCAGCGCCGCGTTCAGAACGAATACCCCACCGCGATCACGATCGTGCGCGGGTTGAAATGCACCCGCGTCTTGCGATTCACGCCGGCCGTGTTCGAATCAAAATCGCTGTTGACCTGGGCAATCGAATACGAGGCGATGGCGTTGAAGTGCCGGTCAAAGTTGTACGCCACACCGGCGGTCGCCGCCGGCCCCAGGGAGTCAGACAAATAGGTTGCCGTAGGACCGCCCGTAATCGCCGAACCGGCCGCCGTGCCGTTGCGCTCGTAAAAGTGCGTGTAATTGACGCCGGCCCCCAGGTAGGGCCGGATGCTCGATTGCGGGTCGCAGAACACGTATTCAAAAAGCAGGGTAGGCGAAAACCACTTGGCGGTAGCCACCTCCTGGCCGTTGAAGGGCACCGAGCCCACCTTGGCCGGCCCAACGCCAAAGGTGTGGGTGGTCGGCGGCACCCCCGCGGCAAATTCTGCCACCCAGTGGTCGGAAAGCGTGCGCAGGTAGGCGAAGTACGGCGTGTTGACCTTGTCCACGCGCAGATTCAATCCGGGCGGCGTATAGGGGCCGGTCAGATCCGGCGCGCTGGCCGAGTAGCTCACCAGGTAGTACCCGACGCGCACGGTATTTTTTGGGTTCGCATCGTCGGCCCGGGCGGAAACGCCCAGCAAAGCCGTCGCACCTATCGCCGCAAACAGGAAAGGGGTGGCAAAGCGCTTTGTTGACATCATTTTCGACCCCATCAAAAGTGTGCAAAGAACGCCTGCGCCGCAACTTCGCAGGACAGCTGGGTGACGGGAAAGTGGTAGTACTGGAACAGGGCGTTGGCCACATCGGTTCCCATCGCCGCAGGCGCGATCGGCGTGCTACCGGCCCCGGCCATGAAGGTTGCCACCGCCTGCGCGGCCACGCTTGCCAACCCAGCCACCTGGACGCCTTGCGGCGAATTGGGAACCCCCGCAGTGAAATACGGTGCAAAGGCCGCATTGGTGACGATGGCCACTTGCACGTCGCTGCTGATCGTCGCCGCACTGGTCACGCCTGTCGCAAGGTCCGTGCCATAGGCGGTTGCGGCGATCGTTCCAATCTGCGTCTGGATGCCCCCGGCAGCAAAGCCCACACCGGGATCCACGTCCACAACGGTCACGAGGTTCGCCGCGCTGGGCGTGCTGATGAGATTGGGCCAGTACCCTTCCATGGTCTGCGTGTTCAAGAAAAAGACCTCCGGATCATCGTGACCACCACAAAGAAGGAGCGGCGCTGTGCCATTTGGCGTCCAACTGCGCAGATCGTTTTTCTTCAGTGCGACACGAAATGGAAACTGTGGGTTGCTGGCAATTGGCACCCCCGGCGAGGGCGAGGGTACCGCCCCGTCCGGACTGGCCAGCGCATCGAGCGCGTATTGCACGCGCAAAGTGTTCTTGAGCAAGTTCGAAGGCCCAAAGCCCAGTGCAAACAGCGGATTGCTGGGCACCGCAAGCGCAGCATCCAAAGTGGAGTTGCCGGTGACCGGCGTAGTGTTGCTAAAAAGCGCATATTCGGGAAGCTTGCCTTGCTGTATGAGCGTGCTGACCGGCAACGCATTGGGCAGGATGTTCTCGATACCCGCTGCGTATTGTGTCTCGTACACATCGGTCGGCGCGTTATAGATGTTGCCGTAGGCGTGCTGGTAGCTGTTGATGACCATAGGCCCGTAAATCGTCGCACCCAGACTCACGTTGCCGAACATCACCGTATCGAATAGGGCAACCATCGCATAGGGTCCGGACATCGGCGCGGAGGCGGTCACCGCAATGCCCTGGGCCTGCATGGCCTTGTGCGTGGCCATCGCGACAAATCCACCCTGCGAATATCCAGTAATGAAAAGCTTGCCGTTGTCGGTATCGCCGGACGGCAGCCCTCCTTTGAGCGCGGTGCGCGCCGCGGAAAGCGCGTCGATCATCTCCTGCGACTGCTGCGCGGCATTGAGGTACGGATGGTACGGAAGGGTCTGCACGTCCTGGACGTCGTAGCCGACGTAATTGGGCGCCACCACGATGTAACCCTGCGCCGCATAAAACGCAATCATCATTGCGCCTTCCTGGTGTGCAGGGTTATTCGGATCCGTCGGATCGGCGATGTTGAAATTGGTCTGGAACGCCGTGCCGTGTGCGTATTCGAGAATCGGGCGAGAACCGCTGCAGCCGGCCCCGCCCGTGGGCGCCATCAGTGCAGCCGTCGCGTAGGTCGATTCGGCCGGATTGCCGCCGCCGACGGTTGCGTACTTGATCAGGTGAAAATCGACCCCGCACTTGGGTACGCCAGCAACAGCCATCAGCTGCTTTCCCTGCCCAGTCGGATCCGCATTTAGCTGCGCCGTGAGGTCGGCGGCGTTGACTGACGCTATGCGCAGCGGCGGGCTGTAGACCAGGGTGCCTTCCGTGGTCGAATTGTTGACGCTCGCGCTCGAGGATCCGTCGCTGAAACAAGCGCTGAGCAGGACGGCACCTACGGCGGCGAGCCCGAGGGTGGTACCAATACGCATGGGTATCTCCTTGCGGTTCCGCTCGCGGGTGTTCCCGGCAGCGGTTCGTTCTTATCGTTACGTTCGGGAGCGCACAGCGTTCCCGCAAACGTTGCATTCTTACACCGCGTTGTCATGTCCGGCAACCGCCAATTGACATTCGTCTGGCGAAATTCGCGCCGCCGCACAAAAAACCACGTTGATGCAACGCACCAAGCAAATGGCTTTCAATTTCAATTTGCCCGGCGCGCTTGCGCACGAGCTGGCCTGCTCGCGCGGCGCTAGACCGCGAACGTCACGTTACGCGACTGGCAAGATCTGCGCTGGTGACAAAGGCATCGGAGTAGAACTGGTCCTCCGGCAGGCCGCATTGCGCAACAAAGTCCCGATGCGCCGATTGCACCATGACCGGCACACCACAGGCATAAACCTGAAACGCGGACAGGTCGGGCAGATCCTGCATCACCGCATGGTGCACGAAGCCCGTGCGCCCCTCCCAATTGGCGTCGGGTTCGGACAACACCGGGATGTAGCGAAAGTTGGCCTGCGCCTGCTCCCACTGCCGGGGCAGGGCGTCGAGGTATAGATCGGCGCGGGTGCGCGCGCCCCAGTAGAGCACGACGGAGCGGGCGGCGCGGTTGCGCTCCGGATCGGCGCGATTGATGCCCTTGGAGAAAATGGTCTCCAGTATGGCCTTGATCGGCGCAAAGCCCGTGCCGCTCGCCAGCAGCACGATGGGTGCGGTGTCGTCCTCGCGCAGGTAAAACGTGCCCAGCGGGCCTTCCAGGCGGACGATGGCGCGCTCCTGGACGCTGGGCGCAGCCAGGCCGAAAAGCGCATCGGTGAAAGTGCCACCAGGCATATGGCGGATGTGAAACTGCAGGGGGCCATCAATGCCGGGGGGCGAGGCGATCGAATAGCTGCGCCGCACGCCGCTGGGCAGGATGAAATCCACATACTGCCCGGCACGGTACAGCAGGTGCTCGCTGGCCGGAATCTTGACCGTGAGGATGGCCACATCGGGCGCGGCCCACTCGATATGCTCGATGCGCGCCGGCATCTTGCGCGGCACCACGCCATCGAGTGCGTCGGCAACGCGCGCCTCGATTACCAGATCCGTTTGCGGGTGCGCGCAGCAAAACAGCGCCAGGCCCTGCGCTTCCTCGGCCAGGGACAAGGCCACGCGCAAGTGCGGGTTGTGAAATACCCGCCCGGAGAGCAATTTGCCCTTGCACGAGCCGCAGGCGCCGTTCTTGCACCCGTGCGGCAGCGTTATACCGGCGCCGAGCGCGGCGCCCAGCACCGTTTGTTCGTCGCGGGCACTGAACTCCCGGCCGGAAGGTTGGACCAGAACCTTGTAGATTCCCATGATGGATGCAAACAAAAGCCCGGTACCGGTCCAGGATGATCCAGGACCGTCGGCCCTGCGCGCGCTACGGCCGCAAGCACCGCGCCGACGACTGGGACTGCCCCGCCTGCTGATCATCGGCTGCGGGGACATCGGGTTGGGGATTGTCGCACGCCTGCAAGCCCGCTTTCGCGTCCTGGGTACGGTCACTTCCGAGGCAAGCGCCGACAGGGTGCGCGCCGCGGGCGCCGTTCCGTTACTTCTGGATCTGGATACGGGCAAGGGCAAGACGCGCATCGGTGCCCTTTCCCGCCGGGTTCTGGTCCTGGCGCCAACTTCGCCCACGGGCACGCAGGATCAACGCGTGCGCCGCTTGCTGGCAACACTGTGCCGGCCGGCCGATGGCCCGAGCACCATGGTCTACATCAGTACCAGCGGCGTCTACGGCGATCGCGCGGGCGCCTGGACCTGCGAGACCACGCCACCGGCCCCCGCCAATGAACGTGCGTGCCGGCGCCTGGACGCGGAGCGGCGCGTGCGCGCAAGTGCCTGGCGCGGCGCCGTGCTGCGCGTGCCCGGCATCTACGGCCCGGGGCGCATGCCGCTGGAACGGCTGCGCCAGGGCCTACCCGTTCCACCACCCGAGCAGGATATCTACACCAATCACATCCACACCAAGGATTTGGAACGGGCCTGCATCGCCGCCTTGTTTCGCGCCAATCCGGCGCGCGTGTACAACATCGTGGATGACACGCAACTGACCCTGGGCCAATACCTGGACCGGGTTGCCGATATTGCCGGCCTGCCACGGCCGCCACGCGCCAACTGGGAGCAGGTGCGCAGCGCCGTCGGCGCGCAGCGCATGTCCTTCATGAGTGAATCGCGGCGCCTGCGCAACGCCCGCATGAAACGCGAACTGCGCCTGCACCTGCGCTACCCCGATGTCGCCGCGGGTCTGGTCGCTCAGGCCTCGAAGAGCTTGTCCACCGAGAGGTAGCGTTCGCCCGTGTCGTAGGTAAACGTGAGAATCCGCGAACCGTCGGCAATCTCGGGCAGTTTCTTGGCGACCGCGGCCAGCGACGCGCCCGAGGAGATGCCCAGGAACAAACCCTCTTCCTTGGCCGCGCGCACGGCGTAGGTATAGGCGTCGGGGGCGTCGACCTGGATGACGCCATCGAGGATCGCGGTGTCCAGGTTCTTGGGCACGAAACCCGCGCCGATGCCCTGGATCGGGTGCGGACCCTTTTGCCCGCCCGAAATCACGGGCGATGCGCTAGGCTCCACGGCGAAAACCTTGATTTTGGGAAAATGCTGTTTGAGGACGCTGCCAACACCCGTGATGTGGCCGCCGGTGCCAACGCCCGTGATCAAGTAGTCCAGCCCTTCGGGGAAGTCCTTGAGAATTTCCTGCGCGGTGGTGCGCGCGTGCACGACCACGTTTGCCGGATTCTCAAACTGCTGCGGGATCCAGCTGTTGGATATCTCCGTCGCCAGTTGCTTGGCCCGCTCGATTGCACCGCCCATGCCCTGCTCTTTGGGTGTGAGCACGAGTTCCGCGCCCAGGGCCTTGAGGTAACGCCGCCGCTCCAGGGACATCGATTCGGGCATGGTCAGGATCAGGCGGTACCCCTTGACCGCCGCTGCCAGCGCCAGCCCGATGCCGGTGTTGCCCGAGGTCGGTTCAATGATGACCGCGCCCATGCCGATCACACCGCGATCCTCGGCGTCCTGGATCATCGCGGCGCCGATACGGTCCTTGATGCTGCCGCCCGGATTGGCCCGCTCGAGCTTGGTCCAGACCTCCACACGCCGATCAAACAGGCGATTGAGGCGCAGGTGCGGCGTGTTGCCGATTGTCTCCAGGATGGTATTGGCCTTCATGGCGATCTCCCCGTAGGCATGACGTCATTCGGAATTCTGGAATCGTGACAGATCGGCGCACCCTACGCTATACAGGTTGGTTCTAAGCTAATTCCGAGTGTGCATGATTTTGCTGGGATTGGATCGCGCGGCACGGTCGTACGCCTGTCATCGCGCGGTCCCACAATGGCGCCATGCTCGTTCCCAAAGCCCTTGCCCGCGACACCCGGCCGATCGTGCTGGTCACCGATGCCTGGCATCCGCAGGTCAATGGGGTGGTCCAGACCTGGACCTACATGCAGCGCGAGTTGCGCGCCCTGGGGCACGAATTGCGGGTCATTCACCCGGGCGGTTCGCGCGGCATCAACGCCCCCGGCGAGCCCGACGTGTTGCTGTCCACCGAACCAACCCGTCACCTGGAGCGCAGCCTGGGTGCGCTCGTACCAGCGGGACTGCATATCGCGACCGAGGGACCACTGGGCTGGGCCGCGCGGTCGCTGGCCAAGCGGCGCCGCTGGATGTTCACCACGAGCTACCACACCCGCTTCCCCGATTACCTCAAGGCGCGCTTTGGCATACCGGCCGGCATCACAACCGCGGTGCTGCGCCATTTTCACCGCGATTCGCGCGCCGTCCTGGTCCCCAACGACGCCTTGCGCGGCGAGCTCGGACGCGCTGGATTTGCGCGCACGCGCCTGTGGGGCCGAGGTGTGGACGGCGAGCTTTTTTGCCCCGGTACGCGCGCGCGCTTGTCCCTGCCGCGCCCGATCCTGCTCTACGTGGGGCGCGTTGCCCCGGAGAAGAACCTCGAGGCTTTTCTTGGCATTGACCTGCCCGGATCGAAGGTCGTCGTTGGCGACGGTCCCGACCGGGCCCGCCTTCAGGAGCGCTACCCCGAAGCAACGTGGCTCGGCAGCCAGCCCCACGCCAGCTTGCCTTCCTTCTACGACGCGGCCGACGTGTTCGTTTTTCCGAGCCGCACCGATACCTTCGGCCTGGTGATGCTCGAGGCCATGGCCTGCGGCTGTCCGGTCGCCGCGTTCCCCGAAACCGGCCCCTTGCATGTGGTAACGCCCGGTGTCAGCGGCGTTTTGCATCCCGACCTGCGCGGCGCCTGCGTGGCGGCGTTGCAATTGGACCGGCAACGCGTGCGCATCGAAGCGCTCAAACGCTCCTGGCGCACCATCGCGCAAGAGCTGATTGCCGCGGTGGTTCCCATTTCCGACCCGGCGCGTCCCCTAGAGCATCGCCAAGGGTAGTTTGCGCCGCGGCGGCGCAAAGCGCAGTTGCAGCTGCGCGCGGTCCTCCGCGCGCAGGCAAAGGTCCAGGGCCGCCAGGTTCTCGCGCAAGTGGTTCTCGCGCACCGCCTTGGGAATGGCTATTACCCCCTCCTGGGAAAGTACCCAGCCCAACGCCACCTGGGCTGCACTGGCGCCAAGATCGGCGCCGATACTCTGCAGCAAGGGATCGGCGGCCAGCGCACCCTGGTCGATCGGGCTATAGGCCATGAGCGGCAGCGCGCGCTCGCGCAGCCAGGGGAGGAGGCTGAATTCGGGTCCGCGAGTGCTCAGCGAGTAGTAGACCTGATTGGTGGCGCAGCGCCGGTGTGCGTCCTGCGCGACCCCCAGCTCCCCCTCGACATCGTGCAACTCCCGCATGTCCGCCGTATCAAAGTTGCTCACGCCCCAATGCGCGATGCGCCCATCGTCCTGCAGGCGCAGCATCGCGGCGCAGGTCTCGAGCAAGGGAACGTGGCCGCGCCAATGCAACAGGTACAGGTCGATGCGCTCCAGGCCCAGCCGTTTGCGGCTACGGTCGCAGGCGGCCAGGGTGCCCCGCCGGCTGGCATTGTGCGGATAGACCTTGCTGACGATGAACAGGTCCTCGCGGCGCAAATCGCCTTCGGCCAGGGCGCCCGCGATCGCCGCACCGACCACCGTCTCGGCACCGCCTTCCCCGTACATCTCGGCGGTATCAATCAGGCGATAGCCCATGGCCAGGGCGGCGCGTACGGCAGCGATCTCGGCATTGCGCCGGCTCGCGCTCTCGCCCATGCGCCAGGTCCCCATTCCCAGAACCGGCACATCAATTCCGCTTGGCAGTTTGCACACTCGCATCGATTCCTCCCGCGCCCTGCGCGCCAGCGTTCCTGAACCGGGCGTGAATGAACGCCCGGCGCGCGTTCAGAACCGATTCACGCTCACCCGCCACAGTAGCGCCGTGTTCCATCCATATTTCACCACGTAGGGAGATTTCCATGTTCGAAGCACAAACCGCAGCCACTTTGCATACGTTCCGCCAGATCGCGCGTTGGGTATTTCCCGCCTTCGCCATGATCGCCTCGCTGGTCCTGATCGCCTTTGCCTACCTGGCTTCGCCCGACGCCATGGGCCGCACGCAACTCGTGTTCGAAGGCGCCGAGGTCATACTGCTCACGCTAGCCGGAGGCACCATCGCCGGCGCGCTCTATGCCTTGAGCAGCACGAGCGAGACCATTCCACAAGCCTCGTAACTGGCGTTTGACCTCCTTGGCGCGATAATGCAGCCGCCGCGTGCGGCCCGCACACGCCGCCAAGGAGGTTTCATTGGAAGACGCCGACCTAACACCCAACGCAGCCAACCACGCGCCCCTTACGCCGCTTGTTTTCCTGGAGCGCGCCGCGCAGGTGTATCCGCAGCGAATTGCAATTGTGCACGGGGCCTTGCGCCAGTCGTGGCGCCAGACCAACGCCCGCTGCCGGCAACTTGCCAGCGCCCTGACGCGCCGTGGCCTGGTGCGCGGTGACGTCGTTGCGGCGCTGCTGCCCAACGTGCCGGCGATGGTGGAGGCGCACTTTGGCGTACCCCTGGCCGGGCTGGTGCTCAACACCCTGAACACGCGGCTCGATGCCGAAGCGCTGGCCTACATGCTGGGACACGGGCGCGCCCGCGCGGTACTGGTTGACCCGGAATTTTCCGTCCCCCTGGCCCGCGCCGTCGATCTGGCGGTACAGGCGGGTTTGCCCCGGCCGCTGCTGATCGAGGCTGCGGACCCCCAGTTCGGGCTGGCGCCGCAATTGCCCGGCGCCATTGATTACGAGGCCCTGCTGGCCGAAGGGCAGGCCGACGACCTACCCTCGGCAATCACCGACGAGTGGGAATCGATCGCGCTGAACTACACCTCGGGCACAACGGGCAAGCCCAAGGGCGTGGTCTACTCGCATCGCGGCGCGTACATCAACGCCGTATCCAACATCCTTGAATGGGACATGCCGCGCCACCCGGTCTACCTGTGGACACTGCCCATGTTCCATTGCAACGGCTGGTGTTTCCCGTGGACAATCGCCGCCCGTGCGGGCGTCAACGTATGCCTGCGCAAGGTCGACGCCGCGGCGATCTTCGAGCGCATCCGCGCCGAGCGCGTCACGCATTACTGTGGGGCGCCGATCGTCCACAATCTGCTGGTCAACGCGCCGGCGCAAATGAAGGCCGGCATCGCGCACAGGGTGCGCGCGATGGTGGCCGGCGCGGCGCCACCCGCGGCGCTGATCGAGGGGCTCGAGGGCGTGGGCTTTGAACTCACCCATGTGTACGGTCTCACCGAGGTCTACGGTCCCGCCTCGGTGTGCGCCAAGCAAGAGGACTGGGATGGATTGCCGGTTTCCGAGCGCGCTCGCCTGAACGCGCGCCAGGGCGTGCGCTACCACTTGCAGGATGCAGTCACCGTGCGCGATCCGGACACGCTTGCCGGCGTCCCGGCCGATGGCCAGACCATGGGCGAGATCATGTTCCGCGGCAACATCATGATGAAGGGCTACCTTGCCAATCCCCAGGCCACCGCGGAGGCCTTTGCCGGGGGCTGGTTTCACACCGGGGACCTCGCGGTGGTGGACCCGGACGGTTACATCAAGATCAAGGACCGCAGCAAGGACATCATCATCTCCGGCGGCGAAAACATTTCCAGCATCGAGATCGAGGATGTGCTGTACCGGCACCCAGCGATACTGGTGGCCGCCGTGGTGGCCACGCCCGATCCCAAATGGGGCGAGACCCCATGTGCCTTTGTCGAACTCAAGGCCGGCGCCGTGGCAAGCAGCGGCGAGATCATTGACTTTTGCAAGCAACACCTAGCCGGGTTCAAGGTACCACGCAAAGTGGTGTTTGGCGAGATTCCCAAGACCTCCACGGGCAAGATCCAAAAATACGCCCTGCGCGATCAGGCACGCTCGCGCCAGGCGATCGACGATTCCAAGTAAGCCCGGCAAACCCCATGAGCGCGCAGCCCGCCCCGCTGGAACTTGCGCCCGCACTGGGCGCGGCCGAGCAACTGATCGTGCTGCTGCACGGCGTCGGCGGAACGGCGCAGGACATGCTGGGCTTGGCACAGGCGCTCCAAGCCCAGTATCCCCTGGCGGCGGTCGTGCTGGCCCAGGGCCCGGAACCCTTTGCCGGCGGCGCGGGCCGTCAGTGGTTTTCCGTGCAGGGCGTAAACGACGAGAATCGGCCGCAGCGGGTGCACAGTGCGCGCGCCGGAATCGTGGAACTGGTGCAGGCTGCGCGCACGCGCTGGTCGGTAGCGGCGGCGGCAACAACGCTGGGCGGATTTTCGCAGGGAGCCATCATGGCGCTGGAGGCCGCCACCGCCGCGCCCGGCTGTGCCGGACGCGTGCTGGCCTTCTCCGGGCGCTTTGCCGCGCCCCCGCAAGCGGCGCCCGAGCTGACAACGTTTCATTTGCTGCACGGCGCCCAGGACCCGGTGATTGCAGCGGCGCATTCGCGCACGGCCTATGAACAGCTCGCGGCTATGGGTGGGGACGTCACGATCGACATCGCCGAGGGCGTGGGTCACGAGTTGCACCCGGCGCTGGTGGCGCGCGCGATCCATCGCCTGCAAACCTGCATTCCCTTGCGCCTGTGGCAGCAGGCGCTGGGTGGCTAAGGCCGCGCCCTCACCCAAAGACATTGCCCACGTTGAGCAGGGCCAACACGCCCAGGATTGCAAAGAGCAGCGCCGCGATGCCGTGCACCAGGGGCAGCGAAACCTTCTTGGTGATCGCTTCGCCCAGCAACACCGCCGGCACGTCCGCCAGCATCATGCCCACGGTCGTTCCGGCCACGACCGGCAACAAGTCGTGGTAGCGCGCTGCCAGTGCCGCCGTTGCGATTTGCGTCTTGTCGCCCATCTCGGCAAGAAAGAAGGCGAGGATCGTCGTTCCGTAGATGCCCAGGCGGGCGGGCGCGCCCAGTGCGCTGGGGTCGACCTTGTCGGGTACGAACATCCAGATGGCCATGCCCAGAAAACTCAGGCCCACGACCCAACGCAGCACGGCCGGACCCAGTTGTGCCGCCACCCAGGCGCCGACCAGGCCGGCAAGAAAGTGGTTGATCAAGGTTGCGGTCAGTATCCCCAGGATGATAGGTACCGGGCGTCGGAACTTGGCGGCCAGCAAGAAAGCGAGCAGTTGCGTCTTATCGCCAATTTCGCCAAGGGCGACAACACCGATCGATACCAGGAATGCTTCCATAAATTTTTCGGCCCGCTCCTTGGTCCGCGCTCTTTCGTTCGCCCTTCATTGGGCGGCAAACCCGCGCCGCTGCCGAGCGTACCCGAATGGGTCCGAAAGTGCCTCGCGCAGTTACGAGCAGCCGATCACAGGAAGGCTTGTGCAAAGATTTCCAACGGCGTCACACTAGGCGGCGGTCGAATCGAACATGCAAAGTTCCCTACTTATGCCATCTTTGCGCGCCCTTGGCGTTGACAGGCGCCGACGCGACCTTCTTGCCCTGGGCGCGGCGCTTGCCGTACCGGGAATTGCCGGATGTACCTTGGCGCTGCGCAACCCGCCACCACGTGCGCCCGGCCTAATGCTGCCGCCATTTTTCGATGACATCGAACAGCGCACCTTCGCTTTTTTCTGGGAGACAGCCAATCCGGCCAATGGCCTCGTTCCGGATCGCTGGCCCTCTTCCTGGGCTGCCAGCATCGCTGCGGTGGGCTTTGCCCTCACCGCCTATCCAATCGGCGTGGAGCGTGGCTATATCACGCGCACCCAAGCACACGAGCGAGTTCTAGCCACATTGCGCTTTTTCGCCAACGCGCCACAAGGTAGCCAGGAGGGCGGCGTGGCCGGCTGCATGGGATTTTTTTATCACTTCCTGGATATGCGCACGGGGATGCGCTGGGCGCAACGGGAAATTTCCACGATTGACACGGCCCTTTTGCTCATGGGCATACTGTTTTGCCAGAGCTGGTTTGACCGCCCGACGGGTCCCGAATCCGAGATTCGCCAACTGGCCGACACGATCTATGCGCGCGTGAATTGGAACTGGGCCCAGGTGCGTGCGCCCCTTATCTGCACCGGTTGGACCCCGGAAGACGGATACCTATCCGACGACTGGGTCGGATACAACGAAGCAATGATCGTGTATCTGCTCGCGCTGGGCTCGCCCACCCATCCCGTGGAAGCTCGCGCCTGGAACGCCTGGACGGGCGGCTACGACAGGTTTTGGGGACGCTTTGAACAATACGAGTACCTGGGATTCGCGCCCTTGTTCGGGCACCAGTATTCCCATTTGTGGGTTGATTTTCGCGAAATCGCCGACGAATACATGCGCGCTCGCGGACTGGACTATTTCGAAAACAGCCGCCGGGCCACCTTCGCGCAGCAAGCCTATGCAATTGCCAATCCACAAGGATGGAAGGGGTATAACAAATACTGCTGGGGCCTGAGCGCCTGCGATGGCCCCGCTGACTTTACTGGGTCATACCAAGGCAGCGAACGCGCCTTTAACGCCTACGGCGCGCGTGGCGTCGGGGTAATCGACTCCTTTGACGATGGAACCATCGCGCCGACAGCTGCGCTGGGATCCATCGCATTTGCACCCGAGATCGTCATCCCCACCGCGCAACAGATGCTGCTGCGCTATGGTGGACAGATCTACGGCAAATACGGATTTCGCGACTCCTTTAATCCTAGCTTTCAATATTCGGCAACTCTGAATAACGGGCGCATCGTCAATGGCCTGGGGTGGGTCGCCACCGACTATCTCGGCATCGACCAAGGCCCGATTCTGGGCATGATCGCCAACCACCGCAACGGCCTGGTGTGGAACACGATGCGTACCAATGCCCATCTGGCCCAAGGCTTGCGCCGCGCGGGCTTTCGTGGCGGCTGGCTCGCTGTGGGCTAGCGGCAAGCGCGAGCACCGCCATGCGCGGGCGCCCCGCAGGCGAGAAATATTGGTATGCTTATGGTATTATATTGGTAATATCATGGGAATGAACCTCCTCAGCCAATTGCCGCTCATTGCGCATACCGGTCGGCCCGACGCCGTCGAGTACTTGATCGGCGTCGATGGGGGTGGTTCGGGCACGCGCGCGCGCCTTTGCGCTCTGGATGGCGCCGTGTTGGGCGAGGCAGAAGCCGGTCCTTCGTCGCTAGGCCAAGGCATTGCCGCGGCTTGGAACAACATTGAGCAGGCGATAGATGGGGCCATCAAGGTCGCGGCCCGCGCGGACGCGACCCCGGCGCGCTGCGCTCTAGGCCTGGGTCTTGCCGGCGCGCACGTGCGGGCCTATCGGGAGTCGCTATTGCAACGGACGGGCGCCTTTGGCTGTGTTGTGCTGGATACGGATTCCTTTGCCGCGCTGGTGGGCGCGCACGGTGACCGGGCCGGTGTGCTGATGGCTTTGGGCACGGGCAGCGTGGGCGAGGCGCGCCGCCTCGATGGCGCCCGGGTAGCTGTCGGCGGATGGGGCTTTGGGGTGGGCGATGAGGGTAGTGGTGCGTGGCTTGGGCTTGGCGCAATGCGCGTGGCCCAACATGCCCTGGATGGGCGCGCCGTACCCAAGGCTCTGGCGGAGTCCGTTTGGAAGATTGCCGGCGCCAGCCGCGATGCACTGCACGCGTGGTGCAGCAGCGCGGGACAAAACGCGTATGCGCAGCTGGCGCCGCTGGTCTTTGCCGCGGCACCACGTGACCCAGCCGCAAAGGAATTGCTCGACCAAGCGTGCGCCAGCGTTGAGGAACACGTGCGTGCGCTGGATCCCACGGGGCTTCTCCCCGTGGCACTGCACGGCTCGATTGGCAAGCGCATTGCGCCGCTGTTGCCCCCGCAACTGCGCGCAAGGCTGGTGGCGCCGGATGCCGATGCGCTCGTCGGCGCCGTACATATCGTCTCCCGCGCATTAAAAGGCATCCGCGCATGAGCTTGCTGAAGATTGATGGTGACATCCTGACCCCGCAGGGCTTCGTGCGCGGCGCGGTGCATATTGAAAACGGACAGGTGCGCCAGGTCGCGGGCGTGCCGATTGCCGAGGATCAGGTGCGCAACAGTGGGCAAGCACTGGTGTTGCCAGGATTCATTGACCTGCATGTGCACGGCGGCGGTGGCAGCGACATCATGGAAGGAGCCCAGGCGGCGGTGCACATTGCGCGCCTGCACGCCCGGCACGGCACTACGGCGCTGCTGGCCACGACAATGACGGCGCCCCTTGCGGATATCCGCAACGCTGTCGCCGCACTTGCGCCCGCGGTTGCGCAACGGGCCCGTGGCGCCGCGCGCATTCTGGGCGTGCACCTGGAGGGCCCATACATCAATCCAGGAAAGCTCGGCGCCCAGCCCAACTACGCACGCACCGCCTCTCTCGCGGAAATCGCGGCACTCCATACCGTCGCGCCAATTCGCGTCGTCACGCTGGCCCCGGAGCTCATTGACAACCCGGAGCTCATCGGGGATCTCATCGGCGCCGGCGCCCGCGTACAGATCGGCCATACGCTGGGCAGTTATGAGGATGGTGTGGCCGCGCTCGATCGGGGCGCAAGCGGCTTTACCCACCTTTTCAATGCCATGACGCGCATGCACCACCGCGAGCCCGGCATGGTGGGTGCGGCCCTGGCCCATGCAAAATATTCGGAGATCATTCCGGACCTGTTGCACGTCCATCCGGGGGCCATTCGCGCCGCGCTGCGCGCCATTCCCTGCCTGTATTGCGTTACCGATTCGACCGCGGCATCGGGCATGCCCGATGGCGATTACCGCTTGGGGCGCCATCGGGTGACCAAATGCCTGGGTGGTGTTCGCCTGCCCGACGGCACGCTGGCCGGCAGCACGCTGACCATGGATCAAGCCCTGCGCAATCTGGTCAACATCGGCCTGACACTGACCGATGCCTCGGCGCGCGTGTCCACACACGCCGCCGACTATCTTGGCCTTGCAGACCGCGGACGCGTGCGGCCAAATGCCTGGGCCGACATCGTGGTACTGGATCGCGACCTGAAACTGCAGCGAACGATTGTCGAAGGGGAGGAAATTGATCTCGCGCATGTTTGAGGAGGCCCACGAGGCCCCTGCGGTCGTCGAACGCCTTATGAGCGCCGACGTGCGCGCATACGCCGATCTGGCAGCCGACTTGCGCGCGCACCCACCCGGATCCATGCTTACCGTTGCACGCGGCAGCTCCGATCACGCCGCGCAGTACATGGCCTACCTCATGATGGCCCGCCTCGGACGCCTCGTGACGTCCCTGCCCATGTCCATCATCACCTTGTATCAGACGCGCCTGCGCTGCGAGGGCCTGGCCGCCTTTGCCTTTTCCCAGTCCGGGCGCAGCCCAGATCTCACGGCACCCATACGCGCCGTGCGCGCGGGCGGTGCGCGCACGATTGCAATGGTCAATGACATCGACTCGCCGCTGGCAAAGGCGGCGCAGTGGGTCTTTGCGCTGCACGCGGGCATCGAATCCAGTGTTGCCGCAACCAAGAGCTACATCGCCCAGCTGGTTGCCGGTGCTCGCATCGTCGCTGCCTGGCAGGAAGATGCCGCATTGCTGCGCGCACTCCAGAATCTGCCGGAAGATCTGCGAGTGGCCGCCCATCAGCCGTGGGAACCCGTGTTTACGGCGGCACTTGCCGACGCGGATCGCCTCTACGTAATTGGTCGGGGCACCGGGCTCGCGATTGCCATGGAGGCGGCGCTCAAGCTCAAAGAGGTTTGCGGAATCCAGGCGGAGGCCTTCTCCGGCGCGGAACTGCGTCATGGCCCGATGGCGCTCGTCCAGGAGAATTATCCGCTGCTCGTCCTGGCGCCGCCCGGCCCGGCACAGGCGGACTTGCTGAACCTGGCCCAAGACATGCGCGCCAAGGGAGCCCGGGTGCTGCTGGCCGCGCCCGAGGGCACGCCCGGCGCCTTATTGCCCTTGCACTGCTCCGAGGCGGAGGACTTGAATCCCGTGCTGGTCATCCAGAGCTTTTATCCGGCAGTAGAAGCCCTGGCCCGGGCCCGCGGCCTCGATCCGGACCGGCCGCGCAACCTGGCCAAGGTCACCCAGACGCACTGAGTCTTCAAAGATTGCAGGGGCTCGCCAGGGATGTGGCGGCAGGTTTGATCGAGTCGCGGTAGCCGATCCCATCGCGACGAAACTGCTCGACCCGGGACTGCACCTGCGCCGGTGAAAGGATTTGGTCACGCGCGTGCAAAACCCAATCCACATCTTGCTCGTACATGCGCAGCGACGTCGTGCCCGGCAGCAAGCCCCCCGGCGAAAACCAGACGCTGAAGTTGATCGACATGGGCACCACCGGATAATTGCGCCCACCGGCTTCGGCAACCTCGGCCCCGTCCAGGAACATACGCACGCGGCCGCCGGCAACCTGCATGAGCAAAATGTGCCACCCCTGCATTGAAGAAAATTCCTGATGGGCCTGATTAAAGGCCAGCCAGGGCTCGATCCGTGCCGTCTGCCAACTGATCCCGTACAAGCGCGTGCGCGCGTCGCCCCAACCACCATTGGGCAGGTATTCCCAGTCCAGTTCGCTGTACTCAGGGTCAAAATCAAACCGTAGAGGCGCAACGGCGTAGAAGGTCTGCACCACCACATCGCCTTTGGGACCCTGAACAGGATCGTCCGTGAAGCGCACGCGGGCCGCGTAGGTACCCTCAAAGTAGCGGCGCAAGTGACATACCTGCACCTGCGCCGTGCTCGCCACCGAGCCCTCGGTCCGGGCGCGCAGACGCAGCATGCGATTGCCCGGCAGTTGTGGATCATCGATCAGGTCCAAGCCCAGCTCGCCCCATTGCGCGCCCGGGATACCTGGATGCCCTTGTGCGCTGCGTATCGACCAGTTCGCCTGGCGCAATGCAGCCAGGTCCGGCTCGCTGAAATCGTCGAAGAAAACCTCACCCTTCGGCTGCAGCGGCACCTCCACGCAGCCGGCCAGTGTCGCACCCAGCAGAACGGCATGCCACTGGAATCGCCGGCCAGGGCGAGCGCAATCGCGCCTCATGTTGCGCCTGAAGTACCGGCGGCGGCGTCTCCGGCCGAAGGGCCGGACGGGGCATTGAGTCGAAGAAACCGCGACAGCAAAAGCACCGGCAACGCCGACACCAGCACCCAAAGGAAGAAGCTGCGGTAGCCCAGGGCAGACTGAATGTCGCCGCTGATCATCTTGAAGAAGACAAAGCCCAGTTGCATCACGCCCGTGCCCAGTGCGTAGTGCGCGGTCTGGTACTTGCCGGGCGCAACGGCCTGCATGATGAAGAGGATCACGCCGACGAATCCGAACCCATAGCCAAACATTTCCACGCTCAGTGCAGCGGCGATCGTGCCCAGGTCCGCCGGCTGCACCGTGCCGAGAAAATAAAACACCGCGTTGGGCAGGTTCACCGCAAGAATCAAAAAGAACATGGCACGCCGCAAACCCAGCCAGGAAGTGAAATAGCCACCACAAACACTGCCGATGAGAAATGCGATCGTGCCGGCGGTTCCGTATACCCAGCCCACTTCGTCGGTGGTCAGGCCCAGTCCGCCCAGCGCGCGCGGATCTCGCAAAAACAACGGGCCTATGGTTTGAATCTGCCCTTCCCCAGCACGGAATAGGACAATGAACAGAATCGCCTGCCAGATTCCGGGCTTGCGGAAAAAGTCCACGACGACATCGGCCAGCGTGCGCCAAACCTGATTTGGCGCGCGCGCGCCCGCGGCGTCGCCAGCCGATCGGGCGAAATTACGCCCCGCCGGCAGCGCCCAGCTGTGATACATGGCCAGCGCGGCCATGATGGAGCCGGCAATGCCAAAGATCACCGTCCAGGCGAGCGCGGGCTCCATGTGCCGTTCGAGCTGACCGGCGAGAATCACCAGACCCCCCAAGGAGATGAACTTTGCGGCGTTGAAGAATGCGCCCTGCCACCCGGCGTATTCGGCCTGTTGGCGCGCACTGAGGCTGGCGATGTAAAGTCCGTCGGCAGCGATGTCGTGCGTGGCCGCACAGATTGCCGCCACCCCGAGCACGGCAACGCTTGCGGCAAACCACGCTGGCAGGTGCAAGGCCGCAGCCACCAATCCAAGCGCCGCGGCGCCGGCAAATTCGAAACCGACGACCACGGATTTCTTGGAACGTGCCGCTTCGAGCAACGGGCTCCAGAGCGGCTTGAATACCCACGCAAGGCCCAGCAGGCCCGTCCAACGCGCGATCTGCTCGTTGGGTTCGCCCATGCTCTTGTACATGAGGCCCGCAATGAGCGCCACCGAGTAAAAAGGCAGGCCCTCGGCAAAATACAGCGTCGGCACCCAGCGCATCGGGGAGCGCGGCGGCGTTGCGGGCGCCGCATCTTGCCCGACAAAGTTCTCGTTTGGATCCAATCCGGAAGGTTTCAATTTGATCCCGGTACGGCGTTGAGCTGTACCGGCGACGTGCCCGGCAGATCACCATTTCCCGCAAGCCACGAGCGCAATGCATCGATGGCGCCGTCGGCGTACCCCCAGGTGATTACCGCCGGCGCGGCCACATCCAGCGCATGATAGGGGTTCCACAGGATCAGGTGCAGGTCGGGCCGCCAACGGCCGCTGCTCGGACCATACCGTTCATGCCGGTTGGACACCAGTATGCGGTTACGGCCGTCGCCCGGCAAACGCGACCAGTCCAGATCGTCCAGAACGTCCACCAGTGTCATTGCAACATCGTCAAACGCTGCGAATAGTTGTTGAACCTGCGCGCCAGACAATCCAGCCTCGGAAACGCCGTCGCTTGGCACTTCCCGCTGGGTGATCACGCGCACAGGCGCATTCACGCCGGGCGCTACGGGCCGCCCGAGGCCGGTAAGCCCACGTGCGCAGGCGCGCCGCAACAGTGCGTCATCTGCGCGCGTCTGCTCGGCATCAATCTGGGGCCACCGCACGGGATACCGTTGGGCCAGATCGTCCAGGCGTTGACACGCCCGGGCCAGCATTGCCGCAGAAAGCTCGCCGCGCGCTTTCGCGGCCTCGATGGCCTGCAGGGCCGCTTGCTGCTCCTGCACGGTACCCAGCGCCATGACCATGTCGGCACCGGCGCGCAGCGCCAGTACGGCCGCCTGTTCATGTCCAAAGCGATCGTGAATCGCCTTCATCACCAGCGAGTCAGTGATGACGACACCCTCGTAGGCCATATCCCGGCGCAGTAAATCGCCCAGGATCACGGATGACAGCGTTGCAGGATAAACAGGATCGATTTGGGGATACACGATGTGGGCGGTCATGAACGCCGGTGCGGCTGCGCGCAGCGCCATAAAGGGCGCAAGTTCAATCTCGCGCAACTGCGCCACGGACTTGTCGACCACCGGCAAGTCGCGATGCGAATCGACGTGGGTGTCTCCGTGCCCGGGAAAATGCTTGACGCAGCAAGCCACGCCTGCGGCACTGGCGCCCCGCATCCAGGCGCCAGCCAGACGCGCAACGGCGCCTGGATCCTGGCCAAAACTGCGCTCGGCGATCACCGGATTTGCCGGATTGCAGTTCACGTCCAGGACCGGGGCAAAATTCCAGTTGAACCCCAGGCTGGCCACTCCCCGTGCGACGGCATTGCCCACCGCCTCAGCCAGATCCTCGTCCCCGACCGCGCCCAGTGCCATGGCCGAAGGCGCCTGGGGCAAAAACGTTGCGCGTACCACCGAGCCGCCTTCCTGGTCGATCGCAATCAAGGCGGCAGCTCCCATGACCTCGCGCAATTCTCGGGTCAAACGGCGGATTTGCGCGGCACTGACGATATTGCTGCGAAACAGGCACACCGCGCGAATGTGGTTTGCCCGCAGGAATTCCGCCTGTTCGGAATCGAGTTCCGTGCCGCGAATATTGACCATAACCAGGCGGCCCGCCGCTACGAAATCGTGGCTCATGGCCGGCTTGGGTTTGTACGGCCCCCCGACGCGGATGCGCCAGAAAGCACACGCAAAAATGTGGCGCCAAAGGCGCCTGGCGGCACGTCCGGCAATCCGCTGCAGTCGGCGCGGGCTGCAACGGCCGAACAGGGCGAGTCGCGGTCCATTGACCAGTAATGAAGACCGGCCAGACCACGCGTGCGCACAAAGGCCCCGAGCATTTCGGCGTCGCCAATGGTGAATACGTTCCCAGGCGAATCGTTGACACCAATCATGGGTGTCACCTCGATCTGCGCATACGGAACGGCGAACCGGGTGTGCAGATTCTCGACCGCCTGTTGGGCCGATCGGCCCATGTCGCACACACCGGCAGAAACCACGCAGCTAGCCGCGGTTGGCGGGCCATAGTCCATGACCATAAGGTTTATCAAAGCGCCTTGCAGGCCGCTGGCCCGCACGGCAGCCAAGACCTGTCGGCCGCTGGCATTAATACTGGCGCTGCTGCCATCGGCTGCCGCCAGGGTCGCCAGCGTGAAACTCCAGCGTAGTTGCGGATGACGCTGTGCAGCCGCCGCAACCTGCCGCACCAGAGAGTCGATATCGGCCGGGTCCGGCGTGCCTTCGATGTCAAAGTCCACGCCCAGCAGATGCGGGGAAGCAATGTGCGCCAAAAATCGTTCCATGCCCTCCGTTGTTGCACACCAAAATCTTCCCGCCTCGCCACCGGTGGAAACGATGAAATCCACATCTTCCCGCTCCCAATAGGTGCGCACGGCCGCTGCGCCACCCGCGCCATCGGCCGCGCCCATGCGTTCGGCACCGCAAACGCCGGTGGCAAAGGCAAGGGTCACCACCGGACGTCCGTATGCACCCGGCCAGTGCGCCGCCGCACTTGTTCCGCCCGGCCAATCCGGGCTTCGCAATGTCCTGGGGCCGTCCACGCTGCCAATGGCCACATCCTTATAGGCACTCCAGACGAACTGGGCATCGGGCCGCACACCCGCTGCGCAGCCACCCAAGCCGACGCATATCAAGCCCAGGGCAACGCCGCGCACACCGGATGCGCAGCGTGAAAAAAAAAGCGCGGAGCGGGCGCTACCCTGCCCGTTCCGCGTGATGCCCCACCCAAGGAGGCTCTTACGTGGTGTGCCCAACGATCCCCATCAGAACTTGTAGCGCAGGTTCAGATAGTACTGGCTGCCGTTCTTGTAGAACGCGCGCGGCTGATCGGTATTGAGCGCGTAATACTTGAGCGTTGGATTGTTCAGATTCATTGCGTCCAGGGTCAAACCCAGGTTCTTGTTGATGGTGTACCCAAGCGCCATACCCAGCGTGCCGACCGAATCCTGCGTGAACGCGGTGGAACGGTCCAGTCCCGCATAAAACGCCGAACGGTAGGTATAGGTGAGGCGCGCGCTGAACATCTCGTTCTCGAAATAGCCGCTGACGTTGTAGGTGTTCTTGGACGTACCCACCAGGCGATCGTCGCCGTTTTGCACGTTTGACGTCTGCTTGCCATCGGCGTACGTGTAGTTGGCGTTGAGGCCAAAGTTCTTCGTCAGTTCTTGTTGGTAGGCCAGTTCCAGACCCCGCACCCGCCCGGTCGAATTGATCGGCACCGTCATCAGGTAATTGAGGCTTTGCCCCGTTGGATACTGCCCGCTGAAGGTCAACGTGGTCAGCGGCAAGGTGCCATAGCTGATGAAGTTCTGCAGCTGCATGTAAAAGAGCGTTGCCGACGCCAGCGAATGGCGCGCAAAGTACCACTCGATGCCCGCGTCGAAGTTGGTCGACTTCACCGGCTTTAGATCCGGGTTCCCCGTCGAACCGCTGCCGGGCGCAGTTCCCGACGGCGGCGCGCCCAGGGTTGTAGCGCCGGCAAGCGCCGAGTAGTCCGCGCGGGTCATCGTCTCGGCAAGCGCGAAGCGCGCCACCAGGTCCTTCTCCAGGTTGAGCTTGAGATTGGCACTGGGCAGGGCGTCGTTATAGGTGTGGCTCACCGGCCGAGCGACGTAGGGTCCAAACAACGAGGTAGTAACCGCACCCGGTGTGCTGGCCGTGACCGAACTGTCCTGCTCATAGGTCGTGGTGTCCTCCTGCGTGCGCACGAGGCGCAGCCCCACGTTGCCACTCCAGCCCGGACCGAAGAAGTCGGCTTGCACGTAGGCCGCGTCGTTCTTCTCATGCAGGCCGAACCAGTAGTCCGGATATGCGCGCAAGATCGGATCGCGCTGCACAAGCCCCGGCCCGTTGTATGCAGCGAGCTGATCGGGCGTCCAGTACCAGATACCCGTGGGCACCGATCCGCCAAAGCTCGTGAAATTGGACGGATAGGTGGAGAAGGTCGTCGGGTAATTGGCCGTGCTGGTTCCACCGCCGTTGGGTCCGCTGAAGGTCGGACCCTGGGCAATCGCGCCGCCCGAGGTGCGATCGTGCGACTCATAGCGCACGCCGAATTTCAAATCGTTGAGGGCGCCCTCCTCCACGCGGTACGTGCCGTCCAACTTGACCCAGTCCTCCTTGTCCTTCACATCCACGTCCTGGGCGCCGAAGATCCAGCCAAATACCACCGGCGTTCCACCCGGATTGGGGGACGTGTTGACCGCTGTGCCCAGGTTGAAGCTCGGACCGCTGCCGGTACCGTTCAACTGCCAACCGCCACCACCGCCAGCCGCGGCATCGGTTTCGGACACGTTCTGGGTCGGTGTCTTGCCTTCGCCGTGCGAAATTCCAATCTGCCCATCCAGGCGCAGCCGGTCATTGACGCGCAAGGACGCATCCAGATTGACGAAATTCGTATTTTCGGATTCGTCCGGCCGCGATATCTGGTCATAAATGCCGTAGAGCGTGCCGGGCACCCCGGTGAAATTGGCTTTGGTCAGGGTATTGTTGGTGACCACGTACCCCGGGTCGGGCGCCTGGCCAGCACCAGAATTGATGTAATGCGTGTTCCACAACAAGTAATTGCGGTTGTAGTTGGGCGCGTCCAGGTTGGAAATGAAGCCCGACAGGTCCAGATTCAGATCGTCGTTGGGCTTCCACTGCATATCGAGCAACCCGCCCTTGCGCTCGCGCTTTTGTTCGAACAGCGCCACGCCCATCATGGTCGGGTACTGCACGCCCGAGAGGTCCGGATTGGACAGCGCGATCTTGCTGCCCGGTGCAATCGTGTCGTAGCCCAACAGTTCGATGCCGTCGCGGCGCAGGTGCCGCGTTTCGGAGAACGCCTGCACCAGGACGCCGAAATTGCGCGCTTCGTTGTGCCAGTTGGCCAGGCCGCTCAATTGCGGATCGGTCTTGGACGGCAGCGAGGCGTATACCGCCCCCAGCGACGCCTCCAGCGTGAGCGGCTTGGCAAAATCCAACGGCTTGCGCGTGATGATATCGACGGATCCAGCCACACCGCCCTCGATCAGGTCGGCCTCCGAACTCTTGTGAACGACGACCTGGCTGACCAGCTCCGACGGAAGCAGCGTGTAGCTGACGCTGCGTCCCACGGTCCCCGTCTGATTGAGCACGAACCAGTCGCCCGCAGCGATGTTGTGGCCGTTGAGCAGCGTCTGGGTCAAGCTCGGATTCGTACCGCGCATGCTCACGCGATCGGCCTCGTCAAAGCCGCCCTCGCTGGCACCCGCAGAGCTGATGGTCACCCCCGTGACCCGGGACAAGGAATCGGCGATGTTCTTGTCGGGCATCTTGCCGATGTCCTCGGCGGTGATGACCTCAATGAGCGAGTCGGCTTCGCGCTTGACATCGAGCGAGCGCTCCGACGCAGCACGTATGCCCGTGATCACCACGCTTTCCAGAACCGCCGTATCGGGTGTCGCCGCTTGCTGGGCCGGCGCCTGCTGCGCGAAGGCCGGAATTGCGCCGCCGCCTAGCGCTAGCGCCACGGCCAGTGCGACTTTTGTTCGTTGCATCTTCATCACTCCTCCTGGTTTGTACTGCCGCATTGGTACCTACTGCCCCGTTGATTCAACCCGCCATAGGGATTCGTTCCCGCATGAACGGCGCCCCTGCGTAGCGCCAGCACCCTTCACTGGACACGGCAGGCGCCGTTTCGGGAAGCGCTGCCGCCCCCATAAGGACCAATATACTACCAGTTTGTAATTGGATGCTACCAATCCAGGAAAATTGGTATTTCGTTGCATTTGCGCAACTTCCGTGGGAAAGTAGCCCCTCTGACGCGCTCGACGGAGCCGGCGTCCGTCCAATCCGCAATTGCGGTCAAGGTTCTTGCAAAGTGGTTTTAAACTGGTAGCCTACGGCCCCGGCGCGAGTATCCAGCGCGTTTGTGCGGAATCGAGCGCTCCAATGCCGGCGTCGCCGCGCGGGTACCTACCGTTGCAAGTCGGGAAAGATGCGATATGGCCTCCTTGGCGCGGATTCTTCGGCTCGATCAAAACAGCAGCCTTCCGCTTTACCAACAACTGCAGCGCGCCATTCGCGAGGCCATCGAAACGCGCGTGTTGGGGCCCGACGACGCCTTGCCATCGGAGCGCCAACTGGCGTTGGACCTCGATGTGTCGCGCATCACGGTTCGCAAGGCAATCGAGGCACTTGCCGCGGATGGTTTCCTGGTTCGACGCCAAGGCTCGGGCAATTTTGTCTGCGCGCGCATCGACAAGAATTTCGCGAAGCTGACCTCCTTTTCGGAGGATATGCGCTCGCGGGGTCGCAATCCGCACAGCGTCTGGCTCAAGCGTGCCGAAGGCACCGTCAATCCCGAGGAGGCGCTCAAATTGGCGCTGAGCCCGGGTACGCTCGTCTATCGTTTTCACCGCGTCCGATTCGCCGATGACGCGCCCATGGCGATTGAAACGGCCACCGTTGTTGCCTCGGCGCTGCCGGCGCTGGAAGCCGTGAACAACTCCTTGTACGAGGCGTTGGAGAAATATGGCAGCCGGCCCGTCCGCGCTTTGCAGCGTCTGCGTGCCCTGCTGCTCAATGCGGATCAAGCGAGCCTGCTGCAGGCGCGCGAAGGAGACGCGGGCTTGCTCGTCGAGCGACTTGGCTATCTACGCGACGGTCGAGCCGTCGAATTGACCCAGTCCGTCTACCGCGGCGACACCTACGATTTCGTCGCGGAACTCAACACGATCTGAGGTCCAGCGCGGCGCAGATCGCTGCCTGCGACCTGATCCGGCGCGACTACGCCTATCGATGCGAATACTCTGAAGCCAGGCCGGCCAACAGCGATACCAGCACCAGGGCAGCGATGATCCATACCGCGGCAAGAATCCGCCTGCGCTCATCAGCCGAGCGCTGACGCTTGTCCGCACCCGGAACTCGCGAAGGCTGAATTTTTTCAGCGATAAATCGTTCGTTCGATATCGTCGCAAGATCCGGATACGCGCTTTCAAACCGCTGCCGCAGTTCGTTCGGCGCGATCCCCTCGTTTTCCTCGCGCGCGCTAAAACGCGCGTGCGCCCCGCGCAGTTCGGTTTGCAAAGCGGGAAGCGCCAGGGCGCGTAAGCGCGCCTGCTCGCGCTGGCGCTGGCCGGCCAATTCAGGACCTTGGTCTTCCCGGTCAAAGACCTTCTTGATCTCCACACCAAGTTGACCGGCGGCCTGCACGATCGCCAGATCCGCCTCGGCAATGCTCACCTGGAACCACTCGCCCCGATGCCGCTGCGCCGCCACTTGCCCGTGCGCGGCCTGCTCCACTGCGATGCAGCGCTCGCTGCACCAATACGTGCGCTCCATGACGGGCTCCTCTGGCGCAAGCGCCGCGCCGCTTTGCGCGGTGTGCAAAGCGGGATCGAGCGTATGCGCGATCTTCACTTTGTCGCTTCCCGGGTAGGACATGACATATACAAAGCCGTAGCCCGGCCCGGATATGGTTCCTTGAAATGGTGTCATCGTCGTGGGAAAGTGTGCCGAACCTCGATGTGGGGTCGCTGTTTTGTACCAGCGGTCCAGGCTTCATCGAATTGACCAGTGTAAAGCTGGCTCGCGAGCGCCGACTTCATCGAAGACCATTGCGGCCAATGGTGCTGCTGAGACGAATCGAACGTCCGACCTACTGATTACGAATCAGTTGCTCTACCGACTGAGCTACAGCAGCAGCGGGGCGCATTATAGACGGCGCCGGGGCGCACGCGCTTGGGCCCGGTTGCTGCTAGGCCGGCGGCGCGCCGGCGCCGTCGTGCTGGCGCAGCGCCCAGGTTACGTGCTCGCGCACCCGCGCCGAGGGATGATCCCGGCGGCTTTCCAATGCGGCCACGACGGCGGGGCTCGTGGGCGCGTTGCCCAGGGCTACCGCCAGGTTGCGCAACCAGCGTTCGTGCCCAATGCGCAGGATTGCGCTGCCGGCGTGGCGCGCGGCAAATTGCTCCGACGTCCAGGAAAAAAGCTCGACCAGCGTAGCCCGGTCAAGGCCATTACGTACGTCAAAATCGGGCAGTTGGGCGCGCTGGGCAAAGCGGTTCCAAGGGCAGGCAAGTTGGCAGTCGTCGCAGCCGTACACACGATTGCCGATGAGAGGGCGCAGTGGCTCGGGAATCGCCCCTTCGTGCTCGATGGTGAGGTAGGAAATACAGCGGCGCGCATCCAACTCGTACGGGCCGGTGATGGCGCGCGTGGGGCAGATCTCGATGCATCGGGTGCAACTGCCGCAATGCTCGCTTACGGGCGCATCGATCGGCAAGGGAAGGTCGGTGAGGATCTCCCCCAGGAAGAACAGCGAGCCCGCGTCGCGCGAAAGCAGCAGGGTGTGCTTGCCGCGCCATCCCAGGCCGGCCTTGCGCGCCATCTCCACTTCCAGCAGCGGCGCGCTGTCACAGTACGGCCGGTATGCGGGCTTGCCAAGCTCCTGGGCGATGCGCCGGCCCAGCTCGCCCAGGCCGTTGCGCAGCACCTTGTGGTAATCGCGCCCGCGCGCGTACACCGAGATCACGGCCGATTCCGGCTGCGCCAGCCGCGCCCATTCGCGCTCTATCCAATCGTCCACGTCGGCGCGCGGTCGGTAGTCCAGGCGCGCACTGATCACGCGCAAGGCCCCCGGCAGCAGGCCGCGCGGATCGGCGCGCAGCGCCGCGTTGCGCCGCAGGTACTGCATGTCGCCGTGCAGGCCGCGCGCAATCCAGAAATCCATGCGCCGCGCCGCTTCGTCCAGGTCCAGGTCGGCAATTCCCACGGCGCCAAAGCCCAGCTCGGCGCCCCAACGCTTCACCCGCTGGGCCAATTGCAGCCAGATTTGGCTACTTTGCGCCTCGATTGACTGCGCAGGCGATGCACTATCGTGTGGCTCTGTCATCGTGTGGTCGATGGCACAAGCGACTTCCGTAGTGCCGGACACTCTGCTTGCGCCGTCCTTTGTGCCGGATTGCCCATGTCCTTCGATAGCCCCTGCGTCGTCCTCAGTGGGGAGGCAGACACTGCCGCCCTGGGTGCGGCGCTCGCCGACACCCTGCGCCAACTGCAGGAGAACGTGCGCCAGCATGGATTACATATTGCCCTGGAAGGGGACCTTGGCGCCGGCAAAACCACGTTGGTGCGTGGCCTGTTGCGCCAGCTGGGCGTGGGCGGGGCGGTGAAAAGCCCGACTTTCGCCCTGCTTGAACCGTATGTCGTTTCGAGCTTACACTTGTATCACTTTGATTTTTATAGATTCAAAACGCCGCGGGAATTCCTGGACGGGGGCTTTGCCGAGTATTTCGGACCCGGAACGGTTTGCCTGGTCGAATGGCCGGAACGCGCGCAGCCCTATCTGCCGCAGGTTGACCTGCACATCGGACTGCGCGTGCTAGAGACCGGGCGCAGCGCACAACTGGTCAGTGGTTCGCCAATGGGGAAGCAATGCCTGGAGCGGCTGTGGAAGGCTTTCAACGAACTGCCCAAGACAACGGCCGGCGACGCCTGATCCAGGGCGCCCTGGGCTCGGCAGTGCTGGTCCTGACCCCGCACATTGCGCGCGGGGCCACGCTGCTGGCCGTGCGCGTCTGGCCGGCTCCCGATTACACGCGCGTGACCATCGAGCACGACGCGCCGCTAAAGTTTCGTCATTTCCTGCTGCGCGACGCCAAGCCCTTGCGCATGGTGGTGGACATCGAGGGGATCGAACTCACGCCGCAGTTTGCTGAACAAATCCGCAAGGTCGATGCGGCCGATCCCTTCGTCGCACGCATGCGCGTAGGTCGCTACCAGCCGCAGGTCGTGCGCCTGGTGATCGAACTCAAGACACCCGTCGATCCGCAGGTGTTTGCGCTTGCCCCCGCGGGTCCCTACCGGAATCGGCTGGTCCTGGATCTTTACCCTGAAGGCGCCAACGATCCCCTCATGGCCCTGTTGCGGTCGCCACCGGATCCGCTGGAGGGCAAGAACGCCGCACCGGCAAATGCGCCGCCGGAGGTAGGTGCGGAGGCCGATCCGGCGCCAACGCAGGAAGTGCCAGCGCCGGATCACGCCGCGCCCGCGGCGCCGCCCAGCCTCGCGCAGGACACGCCCAACGCTGATTCCGCGGCCCCGTCCCAAGGGGCGAGCGCGGCGCGCCGCTCGGGCCGGACCATGCGTCGCCTGATCACGATTGCCGTAGACCCTGGGCACGGCGGCGAGGATCCGGGCGCCGTTGGCAAGCGCGGCACTTATGAAAAGGAAGTCACGCTGTCCATTGGGCGTCAGCTGGCCGCCTTGATCCAGGAGCAGTCCGATTACCGCGTGCTGATGACCCGCGATGCCGACTTTTTCGTGCCACTGGGCGTGCGCGTGAACAAGGCGCGGCGTGTTCAGGCGGACCTGTTCGTCTCGATTCACGCCGATGCGTGGGTGCGCAGCGACGCGCGCGGTTCCTCGGTATTCGCGCTTTCCGAGCGCGGCGCCAGCAGCAGCGCGGCCGCCGAGCTGGCGCGTCAGCAAAACGACGCCGATCGCATCGGAGGCATCAACCTGGCCAGCAAGAATTCCATGGTCTCGCGAGTCTTGCTCGATCTATCGACAAGCGCGCAGATCAGCGACAGCCTGCGTTTTGGCGACGCCGTGCTGCACGAACTCGAGCATGTCAATCGCCTGCACCGCGGCCACGTGGAGCAGGCTGGGTTTGCCGTGCTCAAGGCACCCGACATTCCTTCCATCCTGGTGGAAACTGCGTTCATCAGTAACCCGGAGGAAGAGGCCCGCCTGCGCGACCAGAGCTATCAGCGCCAAATGGCGGCTGCGGTTTTCAATGGCATCCGCGGCTACTTTGCGACGAATCCGCCGGCGTCGCGCAACCCGGTCGGTTAGGCGCGGCCGCGCACCAATCGCAGCACACCCATCAGCAGAAGCGGCCCGAAGGCCCCGGCCAGTCCTGCCAGCAGCACCAGGCCCAGGTGGTCGCGCACCACCGCCACGTTGCCAAACAGGTAGCCCCCGCCCACCAGAAGAATGCTCCACAGGGCCGCGCCGCTTACGCTGAACGCCTGGAAACGCCGCGCGCTCATCTGCGATGCGCCGGCCACCAGGGGCGCGAAGGAGCGCACCACGGGCAGGAAGCGCGCCGCGATCAGTGTCTTGCCGCCGTGCCGTTCAAAAAATGTATGCGTGCGATCGAGTGCTGCGCGATCAATCCAGCGTATCGAACCGTCATAGATCTTGTGCCCGAACCAGTTGCCGATGGCAAAGTTCAGGGCATTGCCGCAGATGGCACCGATTGCAACGGTCAGCCCGAGCGGCACGGCCTGCAGCGTGCCCCCGGCAGCAATGGCACCGGCGATGAACAGCAGCGAATCACCCGGTAAGAAGGCCATGAACACCAGGCCCGTTTCCGCAAAGATGATCAGAAACAGCGCCCCATACGCAAGGGCCACATGTTCGTGGGCCATCGCCAGGAGGAAGCGGTCGATCGATCCGAAGAGGTCAAGCCAGTTTATGCCGTTCACGGTGGACGGGAGCACTGCAAAGGGGGAGCGCGATGTTACTCGACGCCGTCCACCGATGCTCTTTGAGGCGCTGGCGCGTCCATATAATGGGCCGATGCCCGCAACAGCGAACATTCAGGTCCTGCCTGAGGAACTGATCAGCCAGATCGCCGCCGGCGAGGTGGTGGAGCGGCCCGCCTCGGTCGTCAAGGAACTCGTGGAGAACGCACTGGACGCTGGCGCGCGCCGCATTGAGGTGCGTCTGCAAGGTGGTGGCGCTCGACGCATCATCGTGACCGACGATGGCATGGGCATCGAGCGCGATCAGCTGCACCTGGCGCTGCAGCGCCATGCCACCAGCAAGATCGCCACCCTGCGTGATCTGGAAACCGTGCGGACGATGGGCTTTCGTGGCGAAGCGCTGGCGGCGATCGCCTCGGTAAGCCTCGTTTGCCTTTCCTCGCGCACGGCGCATAGCGAATGCGCGTGGCGCATCGATGCAGGCAACGGCACGGTGGAGCCGGCGGCGGGCAATGCCGGCACGCGCATCGAGGTCGCGGACCTTTTTTACAACACGCCGGCGCGGCGCAAATTCCTGCGCAGCGAAGCCACGGAACTGAGCCACTGTGTCACGGTCGTGGAGCGGGCCGCTGCCGCGCACCCCCAGGTCGGCTTCTGGGTCTGGCACGAAACGCGCTGTCTGCTCGAAGCGCCCCCGGCGCCGCTGCGCGAACGCATCTTCGCACTCATGCCTGAGGAATTTGCTGGCGCCGCGCGCGCGGTGGAAGCAAACGCCGGAACGATCGACCTCACGGGCTGGGTGGGGTTGCCCACCGCGGCGCGGGCGCGCGCCGACGCCCAGTACTTTTTCGTCAACGGGCGCCATGTGCGCGACAAGGTGCTGGCGCACGCCCTGCGGGCGGCCTACGCCGACGTGCTCCACGGCAGTTCGCAGCCCATGGTTTGCCTGTTTCTGCAGATCGACCCGGGGCTGGTCGATGTGAACGTGCACCCAAGCAAAAGCGAGGTACGTTTTCGGGATTCCTCCGCCGTGCACCAGTTCGTGCATCGCGCAATCGAACGCGCCCTCGCCCCCTCGGTGGGTGCCTCGGATGCGCAAGCCTCGCCCGGCACGCTGGCGCGCGGCACGGCCGCCAGCCCGGTTTCGGGAAATGGTCAGCGCGGGCTCGCATTTGTCCCAGGGGCCCGCGATATGCACGCAGGCGATGTCACAGGCCTGCCTCGGGCGTACGCGACCGAGCTGTCGCCACCCCGCGTTCTGTCCGAAGGCACGGCCGATGCAACCCTGCCACCCCTGGGATTTGCCATCGCCAAGCTGGGCGGCGTCTACGTGCTCGCGCGCAATGCGCAGGGGCTGGTAATTGTCGATATGCATGCCGCCCACGAGCGCATCGTCTATGAGGGCCTTAAACAGGCGCTGGGCACGGGCGAGATGGCCCAGCAAGCGCTGCTCATTCCGCACGTCTTTGCCGCCAGCGCGCTGGACGTGGCCACCGCCACCGAGCAGGCCGCCGCCTTGCAACGCCTTGGTCTTGACCTGCACCCGGCCGGCCCGCAACAGCTGGTGCTGCGCGCACTTCCGCAATTGCTCGCGCACGCCGATGCGCCCGAGCTGACGCGCCAGGTGCTGGCCGATCTGCGCGAGTATGGCGCCGAGCGCGTGCTGCTCGAGCGGCGCGACGAGCTGCTGGCAACGATGGCCTGTCACGGTGCGGTGCGCGCCAACCGTTCGCTCACGCTGGACGAAATGAACGCCCTGCTGCGCCAGATGGAGCGCACCGAGCGCGCCGATCAATGCAATCACGGCCGGCCCACCTGGGTGCAACTCGGATTCGCCGATCTAGACCGCCTGTTCCTGCGCGGCCGATGATTCCCATTCTTTTGCTGGGCCCAACAGCCAGCGGCAAGAGCACTCTTGCGCTGCGCTTGGCCCAGGCCTGCGGCGGCGAGATCGTCTCGCTCGATTCAGCCCAGGTGTACCGCGGACTCGATATCGGATCGGCCAAGCCTAGCGCTGCTGAGCGCGCGCTGGTTCCGCACCACCTAATTGACCTGCGCGATCCGCTGGAGCCCTACAGCGCGGCCGATTTCCTGCGGGACGCAATCCAGGCGCTGGCGCAGATCGCCACTCGCGGACGCACCGCGCTGATCGTCGGCGGGACGATGATGTATGCGCGTGCGCTGCGTCAGGGGCTGGCGCAGTTGCCCAGCGCCGATCCGGCGATTCGCGCCCGACTCGAGGCACAGGCCGCCGCGCACGGCTGGCCGGCGCTGCACGAGCAACTGCGCCGCGTCGATCCGCAAACGGCGCAACGCCTGGCCCCGGCCGATCGCCAACGCATCGGGCGCGCCTTGGAAGTTTTTGAAATTACCGGCCGGCCAATGTCGGAGCTGCTCGCGGCCACCGCCCCGAGCGCGCTTCGCCTGCGCACCATAGGTCTGCTACCGGCCGACCGCGTGCAACTGCACCGACGTATTGCGGAGCGCTTTGACGCCATGCTCGCGCAAGGGTTTCTTGAGGAAGTGCGCGGCCTGCGCGCGCGCGGTGACTTGCATGCGCAGTTGCCGGCTCTGCGCAGCGTGGGCTACCGCCAGGCCTGGGAACACCTAGAACAGGGCACGAGCGCGCAAGACTTTCGCGGCGCGGCGCTCGCAGCCACGCGCCGCCTGGCAAAACACCAAATGACCTGGTTGCGTTCGATGAGCGATGCGCGGCTCATCGATCCGTTTGCCGCCGACGCGCCCGAACAACTGGCGCGCGCCGTAGCGGCGGACTAGGCAACGACCCGGCAGGCCGCTTCGTTGCCACGGGCAACGATGGAACCGATCACCTGGCAGGTCTCACCCTGTTCGCGAAATTCGCGCATGGCGCGCTCGGCGTCGCCCGCAGCAACGATTACCACCATGCCGATCCCGCAATTGAATACGCGGTGCATTTCCTCGTCGGCAACCCGCCCCTGCTGCTGCAGCCAGTCAAAGATTGCCGGGCGCCGCCAGGCAGACCGGTCAATGCGCGCCGCAAGGCCATCGGGCAGCACGCGTGGCACGTTTTCCAGCAGGCCGCCACCGGTGATGTGCGCCATCCCCTTGATGGCGACGCGCGCCAGCACGGCCAACACCGGCTTGCAGTAGATGCGCGTGGGTTCGAGCAGGGTGCGCGCCAGGCTGCGGCCGCCAAAATCGCTGGCGTAGTCGACCCCAGCGTTCTCGACGATCCGGCGCACCAGCGAGTAGCCATTGGAATGCGGTCCGCTAGAGGACAGGCCCAGCACCGCGTCGCCCACGGCAATGCTGCGCCCGTCGATGATCGCCGATTTTTCCACGACGCCAACCGCAAATCCCGCCAGGTCGTACTCGCCCTCCGGATACATTCCCGGCATCTCCGCCGTTTCGCCGCCGATCAGCGCGCAGCCGGCCAGTTCGCAACCGCGCGCGATGCCGCCGACAACCCGCGCGGCAATATCCACGTCCAAGTGCCCACAGGCAAAGTAATCCAGGAAGAACAAGGGCCGCGCACCCTGCACCAGGATGTCATTGACGTTCATCGCCACGAGGTCCTGGCCTACGGTATCGTGTCCATCTTGCGTGAAGGCCAGCTTGAGCTTGGTGCCCACGCCATCGGTGCCACTCACCAGGACCGGTTCGTGCATGCCCTTGGGCACCTCGAACAGGGCGCCAAAGCCGCCGATCCCGCCCAAAACGCCCGGAATCATGGTTTTGCGCGCGACGGGCTTGATACGCTCTACCAGCGCGTCGCCGGCATCGATCGAGACGCCGGCAGCGGCGTAGGTCAGCGGGGTATTCATCGGATTTGGCCAGGCGAAGGATCGACCGCTCGATTGTAATGGGAGGGCAATAGTGTCGGAATCGGCAGGCAAGGCGCCGGGCCCGCGTGCCACTGCGCGGGCTGCACCGGCGGGCGCAGACGAAGGCCGGGGCCGGCTTTGGGCTGAATGGGGTTGGATCGGCCTGGGAATTGCCGGGGTACTGGCGTTTTTCTACTGGCTTGCGCCGATTCTCACGCCCTTTGCCCTGGCGGCCGTACTCGCGTATTTGCTCGGGCCCGCAACCAACTGGCTGCAGCGCCACGGGGTGCCGCGCGCCGTGGCCTGCGCGATCATGGTGCTGTTGTGCCTTGCCGTGCTGCTGGGCATGGTCCTGATCCTGGTACCCATGGTGGAGCGCGAAATCCTTGCGCTGAACCAGCAACTGCCGGCCCTGGTTGCGCAATATAACGACCGCTGGGCACCCGTACTGGAACAGTGGCTGGGAATTTCCCTGCGCCTGGACTCGGCGGGATTGCGGGCGCTGGCCTTGCAACAGGTTGCTCAGCAGGACGCGTTTTCCGCGCTGTTGGCCCGGTTCGGCAATGGCGGACTGGCGTTGCTGGAGGCCGCCGCCACGGCGCTCCTGGTACCCGTAGCCCTGTTTTACCTGCTGCTCGATGGTCATCAATTTGCGTCGTTGCTCGACCAGGCGATTCCGCGGCGCTGGCAGGCACAAACCCTGCAGTTGCTGCGCGACGTCGATGCCGTGCTGGCGCAGTTCCTGCGCGGTCAGTTGACGGTAATGCTGCTGTTGGCGATCTATTACAGCGCCGCACTGTCCGTCGCGGGCATGGAATCGGCGCTGCCAATTGGAATTCTCACCGGGACGCTCATCTTCATCCCCTACGTGGGCATTGCGCTGGGGCTGTTCCTGGCCAGCGTGGTGGCGCTATTGCAGTTTGGCCTGTGGCACGCCCTGATCGTGCTGGCGCTGGTCTATGGATTTGGCCAGGTTCTGGAAGGATTTTTCCTCACGCCGCGGCTGGTCGGTCAGCGCATCGGCCTGCACCCGTTGGCCGTCATCTTCGCGCTGCTCGCATTCGGCCACGTGTTCGGTTTTTTCGGGGTGCTCGTCGCGCTCCCGGCCAGCGCGATATCACTCGTGGCCTTGCGCCACGTGCGGCAACGCTATCTGGCCAGCGAGTTTTACCGCCAGCCGTGACGCCGCAGCAATTCACCCTGGATCTTGTGCCGCCGCCCCAGCCGACGCTGGAAAACTTCGTGGCCGGCGCCAACGGCGCAGCGCTTGCCGCCCTGCGCGCTCTGCGTGCCGGCACGGGGCCGCAATATGTGCACCTCTGGGGTCCGCCGGGCAGCGGCCGCAGCCACCTGCTGGCGGCCGTGCGCACAAGCGCGCAAGCCCGGCACGAGCCGGCGCCGTTCACGCCCCACGAGCGCGTCTACGCGGTCGACGATGTTCACCAGTTGGATGCGCACGGCCAGGCGCGCTTGTTCCAATTGCAAAATGAGGTGCGTCAGCACCCCGGAACATTCCTGCTTACCGCCGCGGATCTGCCACCAACACAACTTTCCTTGCGCGAGGACGTGCGCACGCGTCTGGGCTGGGGCCTGGTATTTGGCTTGCACCCGATCGCCGAGGCGGATCAGTCCGCCGCCTTGCTCGCCTACGCGCGCGCGCGCGGGGCCCGTGTCGACGAGGACCTGATCCCCTACATGCTGGCGCGACTGCCCCGGGACATGCGCACCCTGGTCGGCGTCCTGGATGCGCTCGACACCTTCGCCCTCGCGCGCCAGCGCGCCCTCACGATCCCCCTGCTGCGCGACTGGCAGCAGCAGGGCCTGCGGCGCTCAGGCGCCCCCGGTGGCGGAACGTAGAATGCCGGCCATGGCCACGCGCACAACATGATCAGACGACTGGTACAACGGGTCCAGGATTCGGTCCAGACGCTGCTGGCCCGCAAACCCCGATCGCGGCGCACGCCGCGGCGCTTTGCCGTGGCCGAACACGGAATCAACCGGGCCCTGGTTTCCAAGGCGGCTCTGCGCACCTGCGAGACGCTGCAGGGCGCGGGCTACCGCGCCTACATCGTGGGCGGTGCGGTGCGCGACCTGTTGTTGGGTATCGCGCCCAAGGACTTCGATGTGGCCACCGATGCCACGCCGGAGCAGATCAAGTCGCACTTTCGCCGGGCGATCATCATTGGCCGGCGCTTTCGCCTGGTGCACGTGATGTTCGGCAGCGAGACCATCGAGACGTCGACCTTCCGCGCGCTGGGCGCGGGCGAGCGCGATACCGACGAGCATGGCCGGGTGCTGGCCGACAATGTCTTTGGCGAGCAGCACGAGGATGCCGCGCGGCGCGATTTCACCGTCAATGCCCTGTATTACGACCCGACCGCCCAGGAAGTACTTGACTATCACGATGGCGTGCGCGACGTACGGCGCCGCCGCCTGCGCATCATCGGCGATCCGGAAGCACGGTATCGAGAGGACCCGGTGCGCATGCTGCGCGCGGTGCGCTTTGCCGCCAAGCTGGGCTTTGAGATTGATTCGGGCTCGCGCGAGCCCATTGGACGCCTGGCCCCGCTTATTGAGAACGTGCCGGCGGCGCGCTTGTTCGATGAAATGCTCAAGTTGCTCACCAGCGGCCATGCGGTGGGCTGCATCGAACGCCTGCGCGCCGAGGGCCTGCACCATGGCCTGCTGCCCATGCTCGACGTCATCCTGGACCAGCCCCAGGGGGAACGTTTCGTGATGCTCGCGCTCTCGCGCACGGACGAGCGCGTGCGCGCCGGCAAGCACATCGCACCGGGCTTCTTGTTCGCCACCTTGCTCTGGAACGAGGTCCTGAGCCAGTGGACCGCACGCGTTGCCGCCGGCGAGCACCGGCTGCCGGCGCTGGACCTGGCGATCGACCGCGTGCTGGAGCAACAGACCGAAAAGCTGGCCATCCAGCGCCGCTACAGCGCAGACATGCGCGAGATCTGGATGATGCAACCGCGCTTTGAACGCCGCCATGGGCAAGCACCGCTGCGCCTGCTCGAGCACCTGCGATTGCGCGCCGGGTATGACTTTTTGCTGCTGCGCTGTGACTGTGGCGAGGCGGCGGCGGAACTGGGACAATGGTGGACCCAGTTCCTGCAGGCCAACGAGGAGGAGCGCGTCCGGATGACCCAGCAGCAGCGCCCCGAGGCGGCCAGCGGGCCGCGCAAACGCCGGCGCGGCGGCCGGCGCAAGTCGTCCGGGGCGTCGGGCGGCGAAGCTGCGGCGCAGGTGGCGCTAGGAGAAGACGATCACAAGCCTTGAAAGCCAGCCGGCGATTGTGCGGCGTGCATACATCGGGATGGGCGCCAATCAGGGCGACGTCATGGCCGGCTTGCGCGCCGCGGTCGAGGCCCTGCGTTCGATCGAACGCTCCAGCTTTGTTGCCCTGTCGCCGTTTTATCGCACGGCCCCCATCGAATCCAGCGGACCCGATTACACCAACGCAGTGGCGGCGCTGGACACGGCCCTGGAACCCTACGCGCTGCTCCTGCATCTGGCCGACATCGAGTTCATGCTGGGCCGCAAGCGCCGGGCGAGCGATATTCCGCACAAGGCCGCGCGCAATATCGACCTGGATCTGCTGCTCGTGGGTAACCTGATCGTGCGCTCGACCCCGCTGGTGTTGCCCCATCCGCGCATGCAGGAACGCGCCTTCGTTCTGCAACCGCTGCTGGACCTGGCGCCGGATCTGCAAATCCCCGGCTACGGGCCGGCGGCCGAATTGCTCGCGCGCATCTCCGGCCAGGTCATCGAGCGCATCGAATGAAAATTGTCCGCAGCGTCCTGGAGCTGCGCGACCAGTTGCACGGGCAAAATCGCATCGCCTTCGTGCCGACGATGGGCAACCTGCATGCCGCCCACCTCTCCTTGATGGGCCTGGCGCGACGCCACGGCGATCCCGTGGTGGCCTCGGTATTTGTCAACCGCCTGCAGTTTGGGCCCGCCGAGGACTTCGACCGCTATCCGCGCACGCTGCTCGAGGACATCGAGAAGCTGCAACAGCAAAACCAGGTGTACGTGCTATTCGCGCCAACCGAAAGCGAGATGTACCCGGAACCGCAGAACTATCGCGTCCATCCACCCACGGACCTTGGCGACATCCTCGAGGGCGAGTTTCGGCCGGGGTTTTTCGTCGGCGTCACGACGGTGGTCCTGAAGTTGTTTTCCTGCGTGCAGCCACGCGTTGCTGTGTTCGGCAAGAAGGACTATCAGCAGTTGATGATCGTGCGCAATATGTGCCGGCAGTTCTGCCTGCCCACCGAGATCATCGCGCATGAAACCGTACGCGAAGCCGATGGGCTGGCCTTGTCCTCGCGCAACCGCTTTCTCAGCGATGCCGAGCGGCGCCAGGCACCGCAGCTGTACCAACGGCTGTCCCAGGTACGCCAGAGCGTGCTGGACGGGGACCACGCCATTGGCGACCTGGAAGCCGATGCCATGAAATTTCTGGCGGCAGCGGGCTGGCAGCCCAATTACGTGGCCATCCGCAGGCGCGCCGACCTCAAGGCGCCTACGGCCGAACAGGTGGAAGCGGGTGAGCCCTTGGTGGTGCTGGCGGCTGCCCGCCTGGGAACGACCCGGCTTATCGACAACGTCGAGATCTGAGGCGCGAACGCGGAGATATAATCGCACTCGCATCGGGCCGCGATGGCGAAATTGGTAGACGCGCTTGACTCAAAATCAAGTGTCGCAAGACGTGTGGGTTCGATTCCCTCTCGCGGCACCAGCGGACTAGCGCCAAGCGGTTTTTTCATCATTCCGCAGCGCCTGTGACTCCCTTGGCAGAACGTGCGCACAGGCGCTCGTAGTCCAAGTAACCGGGAAACGGGCCTTCTTCGCCGCAATAGCGGCACAGCGGATCGCGCTTGAGGGCAAGCTCCGTAAATCGGCATTCCAGGGCGTCAAAGCACAGCATTCGTCCCACCAAGGGGTCGCCGATTTCCAGGAGCAGCTTGATCGCTTCACTTGCCTGCAACAGCCCGATCACGCCGGGCAACACACCGAGCACGCCGGCGTCGGCGCAGGAAGGCGCCTCCTGCGGTGATGGCGGCTCGGGAAACAAACATCGATAACAAAGGCCGGAACCGGTTTTGGCCGCGGGCCAAAAGACACTCAGCTGCCCGGCGAAGCGATATACCGCCCCGTGCACGTTTGGTATTCCCATTTTCACGCAAGCATCGTTGACCAGGTAGCGGGTGGGAAAGTTGTCCGAACCGTCGATGACGACGTCATAGCCTGCGAAAATCTGGTCGATATTTGTGCTCGATAAGCGCGTCTCGTATCCAACCATCGTTACGGTCGGATTCAAGGCCTCCAGCGCTAGGCGCGCGGAAGCGACCTTCGAGATGCCGACTCGCGCCTCGGTGTGCAGGATCTGCCGCTGCAGATTGCTGCGTTCCACCACGTCGTCATCCACCAGGCCCAGGGTTCCCACGCCGGCTGCGGCCAGATAGTAGGCGGCCGACGAACCGAGGCCGCCGGCACCAACAAGCAACACTTTCGCGCCCAAAAGTTTCGTCTGGCCCGCTGCACCGACTTCCGGCAGCAGCAGATGGCGCGCGTAGCGCTCGCGCGCCGCTTCCCCGAGGGCGACCGCGGGCACTTCGAGGGGAAGACCATCGGCCTTCCAGCGCGCATAGCCCCCGGCCACCGAGTACACCTTCGCATAGCCCAGCCGCGCCAGGTCCTCGGCAGCAAATAGCGAACGCAATCCCGAGTCGCAGATGGCGATGATGGCGCGCGCGGTATCTGGCACCGCCTCTTCGATGCGGATCTCGAGGTATCCCCGGCCCAGCGCGAGTGCGCCGGGCGCGCTACCCCGCGCGATCTCTTCGGGTTCGCGCACATCGATCAGCGCCGCTCCCTGCGCCTGCATCGCGACGGCCTGCCTCGGGGAAACTTCCTCGATCCGCAAGCGCAGCGCAGCGGCCAACCGTTCCCTGGCTTTCATCGCGTTCTCCCGGTGTCGGCGCGGCGCGCCACCCCGCACAAGCCGTGCGCCGCCCGAATGGCGGCGTCCGAATTAGCCGCCGCTCAGGGCCTGAACTATGGCCACCTCATCCGTCGCGCGCAGTGGCATGTGCAAATCGAAGGATTGTGTGCCGTTGACGAAAATGCGCACATGCGACCGCAGGCGCTCCTGCTCGTCAATCATGCGAAATCGGATCCCGGGAAATTGCCGGTCCAGGTCGGCAAGCACATCGGCCAGCGACGCGCCAACCGCGTCCACGCGGTTGCGTCGCGTGTAGGAATGCAGTGGGGACGGTATCAGGACATTCACGGTACGTAGGCGCAGGTGCGCGCTAGCGCAGCTGGCACGTCTCCACGGCGTAGATTTCCGGCAGATTGCTCGCGATGCAGGTCCACTGCCGACCTTCGTCGCTGCCAAACCAAAGTGCGCCACTCGTCGTGCCAAAGTACAGCCCGACCGGATCGCAGGCGTCCGCCGCCATCGCCTGGCGTTTCACGGTCCACCATGCGTCGCGTTCCGGCAAGCCAGCGGCGCGACGTTGCCAGGTCTTTCCACCATTGCCGGTCGCGTAGACGCCCGGAATGCCAGCCACGCAGGTGCGTGGCCACACCGAGGAACCATCCATGGGGAAAACCCATGCCCTATCCGCATCGCGGGGATGGACCACCATCGGGAAACCGATGTCACCGACGCGCTTGGGCATGTTTCGCCCAACACGCACCCATTCATTCGATGGCCGGTCGATCCGGTAAATGCCGCAATGATTCTGCTGGTACAGGCGGTCGGGATTGCTCGGACAGAGGCGAACGCAGTGCGGATCGTGGAACGCCAGATTGGCAGCATCCAGTCCCTCCACGACCTCCAGCCCCGAGACGACGGGCTTCCAGCTGCGGCCCCGATCCATCGATTCGTGCAGGCCGCCGCCCGACATGCCGAAGTACAGGTGGGCGGCGTCGCGCGGGTCGACCAGGATCGAGTGCAGTTTCGGGCCGTCGGGCGTTCCATCCTGCGCCGAGCCGAGCCACTGCCGGTACTGCGGGTCATCTTCCATGGTAAAGACCGGCGCCCAGGTGAACCCTCCATCCTCCGACCGAAACAGCCCTTGCGGCGAAGTTCCCGCATACCAAACACCGGGCTCGCTTTCGTGGCCGGGCGTGAGCCAGAAGGTATGGTCGACCGTACGGCCGGTCTCGCCCGCCTGTGCCTTGGCAAAGGCCGGGGGACGCCGCGCCTCCTTCCACGTGCGGCCGTAGTCGGTCGAGCGAAAGATCGTAGGCCCCAGATGGCCGGTTTTGGCCGCCGCGAGGAGCGTTTGCCGATCGCGCGGATCAAGCACCACGTGATGGATGGTGTTACCGAGAAAATGCGGGCCGTCGGAGCGCCAATTTTTACGCCGCGCATCGCCATGCAAGAGCCAGGCGCCCTTGCGCGTTGCCAGCAAGACGACAACGCCCGATCGCGCTGTCGACCGGGGCTTGGCAGCCGCGCGTCCGCGCGCCGTGGACTTCTTTGCCGCAGTCTTCCTGATTGGCGTACCCATGGTCCCCTCCCCGGCCCAACGCAAAATCGATGCGACATGCGCGATATGCCTCGGCAAGCGCAGTGGGTACTGTAGTTTCCTCGGCGCATGCGCGCAACTGTGTCCATAATCCCGAGGAGGTCGGAAACGGCCTTTGCAATCCCATGCATTGTCCAGGCTTCCGCGAAGGCTCCCACGTGGACCGGGGGTCCCGCCGATATTCCAAAGGGCCTTCAATCCCATGGACGGCTTGACAGGCGCAGCCATGTACATATACTGTACATGGGCATTTTGCTGAGCGGGGAACGTCGCCATGGCCGGTGCAACCGAGCGGATCGTCGTGCAGACAACGCCGCGGGACAAGAGAGTCATTGCCGCCAAGGCGAAGAGACTGGGCTTGGCCATTTCGGAACTGATGCGCCGCGGCGCCGTTGCGTATGAGTCGGGCGAATCCGATGCCGAACTTGCGGCCGTCGCGGACGCTGCAAAGGGTGCGGCAGACCGGGCCGGCGCTGCCATCGATGCCGCGCTCAATTTCATTGCCGCAAGTGAGAAGCGAATTTCTGCAATGGAAGCCAAGGCGGCGAGGTCCGCGAACCGAAAGGCGGCGTAGTCTTGGGTGTAACCGACAAAGTTTGGGCCGCCCTGACCTCCATGATCAAGTTGGAGGACAAGGTAAGCCGGCAGGCCGAGGCATTGAAGCACCAGCAAGAAAGGATCGAAGACCTCAGCGGTCGCATCATTCGATTGGAATCACAATTGGAGATGCTTATTGGCGCGGCCTTGGTAAAGAAGCTCAAAGGCGACTAGCACACGACGGCATCCCCCACCTTCATCGGACCTGCATGGCCAGTACAGCCATCGAGCGATCCGCCGCACCGGCCGCCCCCGGCCCGCTGCTGCGATCCGACTTCGAATACCTTCTGCCGCCCGAACTCATCGCCCAGCATCCGGTCGAGCCCCGCGATGCCGCGCGCTTGCTGCGGGTGGGTGCGCGCGAACTGCACGACGCCGTGGTGCGCGATCTGCCCGCACTTTTTGAGCCCGGCGAGGTGCTGGTGCTCAACGACACGCGCGTGCTCAAGGCGCGCCTGCGTGGCCACAAGGCAAGTGGCGGTGCCGTCGAGATCCTGATCGAACGCGCCCTGGGACCTCAGCGTGCCCTTGTCCTCTTGCGCACCAGCCACGCTCCCAAGGCCGGGGTGCGCTTGTTCCTCCGTGCCGCAACGGTAGGCGGTCCGATCCATGGCGTGACGGTTGCCGGACGCAATGGTGATCTTTTCGAGCTGTGCTTTGATGATCCGCTGGAGGCCGTTTTGGAGTCTGCCGGGGAGGTGCCGCTCCCGCCCTACATCCGCCACGCACCAGCGCGCGCTGACGAGCAGCGCTACCAAACCGTGTATGCGCGCGCCCCCGGCGCGGTGGCCGCACCCACCGCCGGGCTGCACCTGACGCCCGAACTGCTCGCGCGCCTGCAGGCGCGCGGCGTGCAACTGGCCTACGTAACCCTACACGTCGGGGCCGGCACCTTCCAGCCGGTGCGCTGCGAGGACCTGCGCGAGCACCGCATGCACGCGGAGCGCTACGAAATCCCCGCCGCCACGGCCGCGGCGGTCAATTCCGCGCGTGCCCGTGGCCACCGCGTGAGCGCGGTGGGCACCACCAGCGTGCGCGCCCTCGAATCGGCCATGCGCGACGGTCGCTTGCAGGCTGGGTACGGCGAGACTTCGCTGTTTATCTTGCCCGGCTTTGCATTTCAGTGCGTCGATCGTCTGCTCACCAATTTTCATCTGCCGGCCTCGACGCTGCTCATGCTCGTATCTGCCTTTGCCGGCAGCGCGCGCATCCGTGAAGCCTATGCACACGCCATCGCCGCGCGCTACCGATTCTTCAGCTATGGCGATGCCATGCTGCTGGAGCGGGCGCCGGCCTGCGCCCACGCATGAGCGCCGCATTCCAGCTGCTGGCAACAGACGGCGCAGCGCGCCGCGGGCGCCTGCAACTGGCCCATGGCACGCTGGACACACCTGCCTTCATGCCCGTGGGCACCTACGGCACGGTCAAGGCGATGATGCCTGCCGAGCTTGACCAGATGGGTGCCCAGATCGTGCTGGGCAATACCTTCCACCTGTGGCTGCGCCCCGGGACCGAGGTTATCGGCGCCCATGGTGGCTTGCATGGCTTCATGGGCTGGGAGCGGCCGATCCTGACCGATTCGGGTGGTTTTCAGGTGTTTTCTCTTGGCGAACTGCGCAAGGTCAGCGAGGACGGGGTGCGCTTTCGCTCGCCCATCGACGGATCGCCCCTGCTGCTCACGCCCGAAGAGTCGATGCGCGTGCAGACCGCCTTGAACGCGGACATCGCCATGATCTTCGACGAATGCACGCCCTATTGGATTGGCGATGGCGCAGACGGCGCCGACCCCGCCGCGACGGGCGCAGCGCCGGCCGGCCGGCCGGCGCGCCACGACGAAGCGCAAGTCTCGATGGAACTGTCCCTGCGCTGGGCGCGGCGCAGCCGGGCGGCCTTTGACGCGCTGGGCAACCGCAATGCTCTTTTTGGCATCGTCCAGGGCGGCATGTACACCGACCTGCGCGACCGATCCGTCGAAGGCCTGCTGCAGATCGGCTTTGACGGCTACGCCATCGGCGGCTTATCGGTGGGCGAACCCAAGCAGGAGATGCTGCGCGTCCTGCGCCACAGTGCGCAGCGCCTGCCGATGGATCGTCCCCGCTACCTCATGGGGGTGGGAACACCCGAAGACCTCCTGGCCGGTATTGCCGCGGGCATCGACATGTTCGACTGCGTGCTGCCCACGCGCAATGCGCGCAATGGCTGGCTGTTCACGCGCAATGGCGATGTCAAGATCCGCAACGCGGTGCACCGCAGCGACCCGCGTCCACTCGATCCGCAGTGCCTATGCCCCACCTGCCGCGGTTTCTCGCGTGCCTACCTGCACCATCTGCAACGCAGCAACGAGATTTTGGGTGCGCGCCTGAATACCATCCATAACCTGCACTACTACCTGGACCTCATGGCGCGCGCGCGCGGCGCCATCGACGCGGGCGACTTTGCCGAATTTGCGCGCGCCGAACGGGCTTGCCGCGCGTCGTCCGCGTCCGACGGCATCACGCCGCTATAATGCGCGGTTTTCCCGCCGCTACTGCCCGCGCGTGGCAAGCGGTTGCGTGCAGCCGGTACACGGTGCGCGGCCTCACCCGACAATGGAGTTTGCTGATGCTATTCATCTCTGACGCGTACGCGCAGGGTGCCCCCGGCGCCGAGCCGAGCTGGATGCCGCTGGTCCTGATCTCGGTCATGATGATCGTTTTCTATTTCCTGCTGATCCGGCCCCAGGCGAAGAAGCAAAAGGAGCTCAAAACGATGATCGACGCCCTGTCCAAGGGCGACGAGGTGGTAACCACCGGCGGGCTGGTCGGCAAGATCACCGAACTCTCCGAGCAGTACCTGACGCTGCAGGTGACCAGCATGGGCGACAAGCCGGTCAGCGTCTGGGTGCAGCGCAGTGCGGTCCTCATGCTGCTCCCGAAGGGAACCATGAAATCGCTGTAGGCCCCGGCCCGCCAGGAGCCGCGCCCCTGGGGCTTGCCCACGCAAACGAACAACTTCGGCCTCTATGAATCGTTATCCCGTCTGGAAGTACCTGATCATCGCCGCGGCGCTGGCCTTCGGCGTGCTCTACACCGTGCCCAATTTCTATGGCGAATCGCCGGCGGTGCAGATTGGCTCGATCAAGGCCACGGTGCACGCGGACACGACCCTGCTCAGCCAGGTCGAACAGATCCTGCAGCGCGCCAACATCGCCCAGCAGGGGCTGAGCTTGGATGTGATCGTCCAGAACCCCACCATCCGCGTGCGCTTTGCCGACACCGATACCCAGAGCCGCGCGCGCGAGCTGCTGGACCGCACGCTCAATCCGGATCCGGCCGATCCGGCGTACATCATCGCCCCCAACTTGCTCCCGAGCACTCCGAGCTGGCTGCAGCGCATACACGCCCTGCCGATGTACCTGGGACTGGACCTGCGCGGCGGCGTGCATTTTCTGATGCAGGTGGACTTGGAGGAGGCGATCAGCAAGCGCCTGCAGACCGTCGAGAGCGACCTGCGCACCTTGCTGCGCGACAAGGATGTGCGCCACACCGGGATCAACCGCAGTGGCGACCGCCTGGAAATTCATTTTCGCGATCTGGCAACCCGCACCCAGGCGCAGGGCGTGATCCACGATGCCATGGCCGATCTGGCCCTCACCGAAGGGGGAAGCGGGGCCGAACCCCTGCTGCTGGCCACGCTCACTCCGGCGGCGCGCGCCAGCGTTCAGGACAACGCGCTCAAGCAGGACATCACCACGCTGCGCAATCGCATCAACGAGTTGGCAATTGCCGAGCCGGTGATCCAGCAACAGGGCACGGATCGTGTTGTTGTGGAGCTGCCGGGCGTGCAGGACACCGCGCGCGCCAAGAACATCATCGGCCGAACCGCCACGCTCGAGGCGCGCCTGGTCGATGTCAGCGCTGAGGGGATGGCCGCGGTCAACGGCGGCGCGCCCGTGCCCTTTGGCTCGGAACGCTTCACCATCGGGCGCGGCGCGCCGGTCGTCCTGAAAAAGGACGTGATCTTCTCCGGCCAGCAGTTGCAAGGTGCGCAGGCCACGTTCGACGAGCGCCAGCAGGCCGCTGTGTCGGTGGAACTGAACGAAGCGGCCGGGCGGATCATGCGCCAGGTCACTCGGGAAAATCTCAAGAAGCCCATGGCCGTGGTGCTCTTCGAGCGCGGCCGCGGCGAGGTGCTCACAGTGGCCACGATCCAGTCGGAGTTCGGATCACGCTTCCAGATCACCGGTCTGGGCAACGCGCAGACCGCCAACGACCTGGCATTGCTGCTGCGCGCCGGTGCGCTGGCTGCGCCAATGAACATCATCGAGGAACGACTCATCGGCCCGAGCCTGGGTGCGGCCAACATCGAGTCGGGATTTCGTTCGACGGAGTTCGGCTTCGCGGCCGTGGCCGCGTTCATGATCGTCTACTACGTGATCTTTGGCGTGGTATCGGTGCTGGCCCTGGCATTTAACTTGCTGCTGCTCGTTGCCATCCTCTCGCTGGCCCAGGCGACCTTGACCCTGCCCGGCATCGCCGCCATTGCCTTCACGCTGGGCATGGCCATCGACGCCAACGTGCTCATCAACGAACGCATCCGCGAGGAACTGCGCAAGGGAACCGCGCCGCAGCAGGCGATCGCGCAAGGCTACGAGCGCGCCTTTGCCACCATTTTGGATTCCAACGTCACCACGCTCATCGCCGGCATTTTCCTGTTCATGCTGGGATCGGGCCCGGTGCGCGGCTTTGCCGTGGTGCACGTGCTGGGCATCCTTACCTCGATCTTCTCGGCTGTGTTCGTATCGCGCGGCATGGTCAATCTTTTGTACGGTTCGCGCCGGCGCCTGCAGTCGGTGGCTATCGGCCAGATCTGGCGCCCCAGCAGCGGCGGCACCGCGCGCACCTGACCCACTTCGGCTACGGAGCTACGAGCAATGGAGTTTTTCCGCATCCACCGGACCATTCCGTTCATGCGCTACGCGTTGATCTTCAACGTGATATCGCTGATCACCTTCCTGGTTGCCGTCGGTTTCCTGGTGTTTCGCGGTCTGAACCTGTCGATCGAATTCACCGGCGGCACCGTCATGGAAGTGGCCTACCGCGCGCCGGCGGATGTCGAAGCCATCCGCACCACGATCGCCGCCAGCGAGAAGGGCGAATTTCAGGTGCAGCGCTTCGGCTCCTCGCAAGACGTGCTGATCCGCCTGCCGGCCCGGCCCGGCCTGCCCTCCGGGCAGCAGGCCGAGCAGGTGTTTGCCGCACTGACCGCCGCGCCAGGTGCGGGTGAGGCGCCCGAGTGCGCCGCCCTGCACGCCCAATACGCGCAGTTCATTCCGCTCACCGCGGCGCAGCGCACGCCCGAGGCCAGCGCCCCGCTGCTGGCAGCGCAAACGCGCCTGGCCGGACAATGCACGGAGCTGCGCCGCGTGGAATACGTTGGTCCGCAGGTGGGTTCGGAGCTGGCCCAGGACGGATTGCTCGCCCTGCTCATGGTGGTGATCGGCATTGGGATTTACCTTGCCATCCGCTTTGAGAAGAAATTCTCGGTGGCTGCGATCATCGCCAACTTGCACGACGTCGTGCTGGTGATCGGCATGTTCGCCATCTTCCGCTGGGAATTTTCCCTGCCGGTGCTGGCCGCGGTACTTGCGGTGCTGGGCTACTCGGTCAACGAGTCGGTCATCATCTTCGACCGGGTGCGCGAACACTTTCGAACAATGCGCAAGGCCAGCGTGGTCGAGGTGATCGATTCGGCGATCACGGCCACCATATCGCGCACCATCATCACCCACGGCGCGACCCTGACCATGACCGTAACCATGCTGATCTTCGGCGGCGCGGCCCTGCACAATTTCGCCCTGGCGCTGACCCTGGGAATCTTGTTTGGCGTGTACTCCTCGGTATTCGTTGCCGCGGCAATTGCCAAGTACCTGGGCGTGCAGCGCTCCGACCTGGTGCGCCCGGTCAAGGAAGAGCGGCCCGTCGCCCCCTGAGGCTTGGGCTGGTCCTGCTAACAGCGACGCGCGAGTTCGGCCGCCTTGCCCACGTAGGTGGCCGGCGTAAGTTCCAGCAAGGCCTGGCGCGCGGCTTCGGGAATCGGGAGCGTGCGCACGAATGCGTGCAGCTGCGCCTGGTCGATGCGGCGGCCGCGGGTGAGCTCCTTGAGTCTTTCGTAGGGTTCTGGGACGCCGTAGCGGCGCATCACCGTCTGCACGGCTTCGGCAAGAACCTCCCAATTGGCATCCAGATCCGCGCCCAGGGCAGCCCTGTCCACTTCGATCTTGTCCAGGCCGCGCAGGGTCGCCTGGTAGGCGATCTCGCAGTGACCGAACGCCACGCCGATATTGCGCAGCACCGTGGAGTCGCTCAAGTCGCGCTGCCAGCGCGACACGGGCAGCTTGCTCGCAAAATGCTGCAACAGTGCGTTGGCGATCCCGAGGTTGCCCTCGGAATTCTCAAAGTCGATGGGATTGACCTTGTGCGGCATCGTCGAGGAACCCACCTCCGCGGCACGTGGCCGCTGGCGCAGGTAGCCCAGGGCGATATAGCCCCACAGGTCACGGTCAAGGTCCAGAACGATCGTGTTCGCGCGCGCCAGGGCGTCGAAAAGTTCGGCCATCCAATCATGCGGCTCGATCTGGATGGTGTGCGCATTGAACTGCAGGCCCAAGCCGGTGACCACGCCACGGGCAAAGCCTTCCCAATCCACTTCGGGCGCCGCCACCATGTGCGCATTGAAATTGCCGACGGCCCCGTTCATCTTCGCGAGCGGCGCCACCGCGGTGATCGCGCCAATTGCCCGATCCAGGCGCTGCGCCACGTTGGCAAATTCCTTGCCCACCGTCGTGGGTGTCGCCGCCTGGCCGTGCGTGCGCGCCAGCATGGGGGTGGCCGCGTGTTCTTGTGCCAGGCCACACAGGCGCCCGTGCAGCTCGCGCAGGCTGCCCAGGAGCTGGTCGCGGCCCTCGACCAGGAGCAAGGCGTGGGCCACGTTGTTGATGTCCTCGGACGTGCAAGCAAAGTGGATGAATTCGGCAGCATTGCGCAGCGGCGCGATCCGCTCCTCGTGACCCTTGATCCAGTACTCGACGGCCTTGACGTCGTGGTTGATGCGCGCCTCGATGTCCTTGATCTGGGCGCAATCGGTCAGGGAAAAATCAAGGGCCAAGGCCCGCAGCGCCGCGCAGCTGGCCGTATCAAAAGCGGGCAGCTGTGCCAGGCCCAGACCGGAGAGGCCAATCAGCCACTCGATTTCCACGCGCACGCGCGCGCGCATGAACGCATACTCGGAGAACACCCCGCGCAGCGCGCCGGTGGCGCGCGCATAGCGTCCGTCGAGCGGGGAGATCGCTGTCAGCGGGGAAAGCGCGAGTTGCGCGAAATGGTGCTTTGGCACGAGAAAGCGAGAAGGAAAATCCCGGCGCCCGGAGCGTTGCAGTTTAGCATCGGCACCACGGCCAGCATGGGCGAGGGGCAGGCCCACGATATACTCGTTGCGATTTGATTGCCGACACGTACCCATGTTCCGAAACCTGCGCCTGATTGCTTCGCTGACCAGCCCGTATGCGCGCAAGGTGCGCATCGTCATGTCGGAAAAGCGCATCGAGTGCGATTTGCAGGTGACCGATGTCTGGTCGCCGGACACGACCATCGGGGAGTTCAATCCGCTGGGCAAGGTGCCCTGCCTCATCATGGATGATGGCGGCGCCGTGTTTGATTCGCGCGTAATCGTCGAATACCTGGACACCCTGACCCCAGTGGGGCACCTCATTCCGGGCAGTGGGCGCCAGCGGGTGGAGGTGCGCACCTGGGAGGCGCTGGCCGATGGCATTATCGACGCGCTGGTCACCGTGCGCCTGGAATACACACAGCGCAGCCCCGGCCAGCGTTCGCAGGCGTGGATCGACCGGCACCTGGGCAAGGCGCGCGCCGGGCTGACGGCGGCCAGCGCGGCCCTGGCCGACAAGGCCTGGTGCAATGACGAACGCTTCACCCTGGCGGACATCGCGCTGGGCGTGGCGCTGAGTTACCTGGATTTTCGCTTTCCGGAGATCGACTGGCGTGCGGACCACCCCAACCTGGCGCGCCACCACGAAAAACTGGCGAGCCGCCCGAGTTTCCAGGACACGCGGCCGCCGCAGACCTAGCTCGCGCGCGCGCGCCAGCGTCCGCTGGCCCCGCCGCTTTTCTCCAGCACACGCACCTCGCCAATGACCATCCCGCGGTCAGCGGCCTTGCACATGTCGTAGATCGTCAGCAGGCCGATCTGCACCGCGGTCAAGGCTTCCATCTCGACTCCGGTCGCACCCACGCTGGCGACCGTGGCGGTGCACTGCACGCGGCTGGCGCGCTCCTGCAGTTCAAATTCCACGGTGATGCTGCTGATAGCTACCGGGTGGCAAAGGGGAATGAGTTCCGCGGTGCGCTTGGCGGCCTGGATCGCGGCCACGCGGGCAACGCCGAGCACGTCTCCCTTGCCCGCTGCGCCCTGCGCGATCAGCGCCAGCGTAGCCGGCGCCATGGCGATCACGCCGCCGGCGCGGGCGCGCCGGCGCGTGGCGGCCTTGCCGCCCACGTCCACCATGCGGGCTTGCCCGGCCCCATCAAAATGGCTCAGTTTCGCGCTGCGCGTTGCCATGCGTTCCCTGTAACGATTGCAAACAATTGTCTGGGTGCAGGCCAGCAGAATTTCGCCTGGCGCGACCGTGCCGGCGGAACCAATCGGGCCGGACGGATATCATACAAAGCGTTGCCGCCCCCTGGCCCCATTTGGGCCCCGCCCGTGAAGCGCTCCCTGGTACGGTTCCTCGTTGGTTCCCTGTGCGTCCTCATGTCGCTGCAGCCGGCGCTGCGCGCGCAGGAACTGCCTACGCTGGGCGAGGCCGGCGGCGAGGAGCTCTCGCCGCTGGAAGAGCGCCGCTATGGCGAGGAGATCATGCTGCAGTACGTGCGGCGCAGCCCGGACTTTCTCGATGACCCCGAAACCATCGACTACGTGAACCGGCTGGGGTTTCAACTCGTTGCCGCCAGTGCCGCGCGCCACATCGACTTCGAGTTCTTCATCATGCGCGATCCGAGCATCAATGCCTTTGCGCTGCCCGGGGGCTTCATCGGCGTGCATACCGGCCTCATTCTTACGGCGCAAAGCGAATCCGAGCTCGCTTCGGTGCTGGGCCACGAGATCGGCCACGTGCAGCAGCGCCATTTGGCCCGCTCGCTGGCGCGCCAGCGCGACACGGCGATGATCACCCTGGGCTCGGTGCTCCTGGCGCTGCTGGCAGCGCGCAGCGGCCAGGGGGCCGAGGCGGCACTGGCCGTGGGTCAGGCCGCGGCAATCTCGCGCCAGCTGAGCTTTTCGCGCAACGATGAAAGGGAGGCCGACCGCATTGGCTTTCAGATCCTGGTCGATGGCGGTTTTGATCCGCAAGCCATGGCCGACTTTTTTTCGCGAATGCAGCAAGGTACGCGCGCCTACGCGAGCGTCGCCCCGGCGTATCTGCAAACCCACCCCATGACCGAGGAGCGCATTGCCGACATGCAGGCGCGCATCCGCACGGCCCATACGCACCAGCACGCGGACAGCCTGGATTTCCTGATCGTGCGCGCCCGCCTGCGGGTTTTGCAGGACGAATCCACACAAGGCTTGCGTGATCGCCTCACGTCCTTCACGGATCAGGCCGCGCACCACTCGTCCGCATCCGATGCGGCGGCCTACTACGGCATCGCGCTGGCCAATCTCAAACTCAAGCAGCCGGCGGCCGCACTGGAGGCTGCCCTCACGGCACGGCGGGCGAGCAGTGCGCCTTCGGCGCTGCTCGACGACATGGTCTGCCTCGCGCGCTTTGAGGCCGCAACCAACGACGCCGAGCGCGATGCGGCGCTACGCCAGGCGCAGGAGACGGCGGCACGATTTCCCCTGTCCCGGCCCGTGGCCATGCAGTACACCGACCTGTTGCAGCGCGCGCACCGTCACGCCCAGGCCATTGCCTACCTGCGCGATCAGTTGGCGCTGTCGCACAGTGACCCGGACTTTTACAACTTCCTCGCGACGAGCTATGCGGCGCTGGACCAGAAGACCCGGCAGCACCAGGCCACAGCGGAGATGTACCTGCTGCTGGGGTCTACGCCCGCCGCGCTCGAGCAACTGCAGCTGGCGCGCAAGGTCGCGGATGCGGACTTTTACACGATGACCGAAGTGGACGCGCGCCTGCGTCAGCTCGCTCAGATGGTGCGCGAAGAGCGCGAAGAGGCCAAGAACGGCGGGCGCGGCAAATAGGTATCGCGGCGCACAAGGGCCGCAGGATCCGCCTTACTGCACTCGTTCCAGTGCGTACTGGACAGCCTCCGGTGCGCTGGCGACCAAATCCTGCGGGCATTTGCCACCCAGGTGCTGATTGGGGCCAGCGAACCATCGACCCACACGCAGCGCATCGGCACGGCCCAGGATTGCCAGCGCACTTTCAATCAAGGCGTGTGGCCGGCCCTGGCTGTCAAACTGGAACTGCGCATAGCGGTTCTGGATGCAGAAGATCCGCCCTTCGCGCGTCCAGCGCTGCACGGAACTCAGCGCCGAAGCCAGCGCCTGCGGTGCAAAGCGCGCGGGCACGGTGACGCCCGCTTCGCGACATTCGCCGGTGAGCAGACGCTGCGCCACTTCCTCGGCCGAAAGCCAGATGCTGGACGTGGCGGGCTGCGCACGGGCCTTGCGCGGTCCGCTGTAGGCGGTGAACACCTGCGACGGCGGCGTGCCCCAGGCAATGAGGTTGCCAATTCCACCCAGCACCAGTGCTTCCGTCATCGATAGTCCCTTAGCAAACGCTAACCCGATCCGTCATCGGGACCCGTTCCCGTTCACGAATTCTTGCGCAGCGGTCGGGGTACTGGATCCAGCGCCCGGGGCTGGGAATTCGAAGCCGGAGCGGTTCGCCCAATCCAATACACCGGCCGCTGCGCACAGGCGAATTCTTTCGAAAGACGCATTGCGGTCCAATCGTCCATTCAGACGAAAGCCGCACCTATTCGAGCGCCTCCAACAGCCTGCGCTACTGGCCCTTCTCGAAAAATTCGAAGATGCGCGCTCCCAGGTACCAACCAATGCCGGATCCCGTATCGAGGGCAAACCCCACGTGGCCACCGCCCGCCGGCACTTCAATTTGTACCTGCGTCGACAGTTCATGCGGATGCGGCAGGCTGGCCCGGGGCACAATCGGGTCGTTCGCGGCGCTCAGTGCAAGCGTGGGCACGGTAATGCCAACCAGCCACGGTTTGGCCGAGGCGCGGCGCCAGTAATCCAATACGCCGGCAAAGCCGTGCACCGGCGCCGTGAATGCATCGTCAAACGCGAACAGGGTGTCACTGGCAGCAATCCGCTCCCGATCGGCCAGACCCGGGAAACGCCCTGCCTTGGCAAGCGCCTTGGCCCGCAGCGTGCGCAGAAACATGCGCGTGTACACGAGGTTAAAGCCCTGGCCCAGGGCCTGGCCACCGGCCGCTAGGTCAAAGGGCGCGCTGACCACGGCGCAGGCCTGCACAATGGCCGCTGCGGTCCCACGTTCGCCGGCCCATTTGGCGAGCGCATTGCCACCCAGGGAAATGCCGACCGCGTGGCGCCGCGCCTGCGGCCAGCGCTGCGCGGCGCGCTGCAGGATCCAGTCGATCTCATTGCTGTCGCCCGAGTGATAGGCGCGCGGCAGACGATTGTCCACGCCGCTGCAACCCCGAAAATGCGCAACCAGCCCGCGCCAGCCGCGCTGCACGCAGCCCTGCATAAGCACGCGCGCGTAATGCGACTGCGAATTGCCCTCGAGTCCATGAAACAGCACGAGCACCGGCGCCGTCTCCGACACCGGCTCCGGCAGGCAATAGTCGACATCGATGAAGTCCCCGTCCGGCGCTTCCCAACGCTCGCGCCGGTAGGCAACCCGCGGCGCCGCCAGCACCCGCGCCGGCACGATGGTTTGCAGGTGCGGCCCCGGCAGCCACCACGGTGCCCGATACGGTTCCAAGCTTTCCGCCTAAATGACAACTGTCAAGGCCGCAGGGGGTGCCCTTTCAATGCACCGTGCCCTGCGATTGGGATGCCTCGACCACCTGCCCCTGCGGCGCCGCGGTGCCAAAGTGCATCACCATCTTCCATCCGGCGGGGGTCTTGAGGTAGGCATTGCTCGCCAGGACATGCACCAGTTGGCGCACTGAACCCTGCTGCACGACGATCTCCTCGATGAGGCTGGTTACCGTAAGCGTGGGCGACTCGAAAACATGGCGGGCCAGGGTACGGATCGGCAGAGGTCCACCGGCCAGGATCGAGGCCCAGGAGGCGCGCACCGAAGGGAACCCCACCAGGCGTGCGGCGCCTGGATGGGTGCAGCAGACCTCGTCGTCGTGCAACCAAAGGTCCGCAAGTGCGTCCAGATCGGCGCTTTCCAGCGCTTCGTAAAATGCCTGCTCGCACTCCTCCGGAGAGGCGAACAGCATCGGCTTGGTCAGACGGGGCATCGGGCGCGCGCGGGCCAGTGCTGGTCGCTAGGGCCAGAGAGGCAATTGCAGCGCCACGCCGTCAATGGGCGTGGGCGCCGAGCGTTAGCTCGCCCGCGGCAAGCCGGTAGCGTGTGCCGCAATACGGGCACAAGGTGGCGGCGTCCGCGCTCACTTCCAGAAATACCCGCGGGTGGTGGTTCCAAACCGGCATTGACGGGTTGGGGCAGTACGCGGGCAGCTGATCGGCACGCAGTTCAACAACAGGGAGTTCGGGGCGGTTCATACCTTGGTCAGCCAATGTCGATACTTCTCCGCACGGCCCTCTACGACCTCGAAGAAGCGGGATTGAATTCGTTCGGTGATCGGGCCGCGATGACCCTTGCCGATGGTGCGCCCGTCAAGCTCCCGGATCGGCGTGATCTCGGCGGCGGTACCGGTAAAAAAGGCCTCATCGGCCAGATAGACATCATCGCGCGTCATGGGTTGCGAGAGCACCTCGATACCCATTTCGCCCGCCAGCTCGATCACGCTGGCGCGCGTGATACCGGTCAGGCCGGAAACCAGCTGCGGCTCGATCAGGCGTCCGTTGCGCACGATGAACAAGTTCTCCCCGGCACCCTCCGCGACGAACCCGGAAGTATCCAGCAGCAGGGCCTCGTCGTAGCCGTCGCGGGTTGCCTCCATGTTGGCCAGGATCGAATTGACATAATGCCCGGCGGTCTTGGAGCGCACCATGGAGACATTGATATGGTGACGCGAAAACGACGACGTTTTCACGCGGATGCCCTTCTTGAGGCCATCCTCACCCAGGTATGCGCCCCAGGGCCAGGCGGCGATCGCCACATGCACGGCCGCGCCACGCGGACTCACGCCCATTTTTTCCGACCCGTAAAAGGCGATCGGCCGCAGGTAGCAGGATGCCAGGCCGTTCTGGCGCACGACTTCGCAATGCGCCTGGAGAATCTGCTCGCGCGTAAACGGAATTTCCATGAGGAAGATGCGCGCGGAATTGAACAGCCGGTCCGTGTGCTCCTGCAGGCGAAAAATCGCGGTTCCGCTGGCCGTTTGGTAGGCGCGCAAGCCCTCGAATACCGACAAGCCGTAATGCAGCGAATGCGTCAACACGTGCGTGTTGGCATCGCGCCAGGGAACCAGTTTGCCGTCGTACCAGATCCAACCATCGCGGTCGGCCATGCTCATCGCCAACTCCCCAATCGCAAACGCGTCCGGAGGGCAATTCTATCGCGCCCGCGGCCCGGGCGCCGTTTTCCCCGCCGGCCCCGTGGCGAGCGGCTCCTCGGTTCCGAGCACGCTGCGCCACAGCTGCAGCACCGCTGCGATTTCCACACACACGTGATCGCGGTCCACACGCGCGCGCTGCGCGCCGTTCAGGCGCAAGGAATGTTGCAGCTGGCGAAATCGCCGGTAGGCATTGGCAACCGACTGCGCCGCCGTCGCCTCGACCAGACCCAGCTCGCCGGCCAGCGCGAGCAGCCCGATGTTGCCGCGGTTGGCCAGCAATTGCTCGTGCGCATGCGCGTGCGCCAGAACCAGGAACTGAACAATGAATTCCACGTCCACCATGCCGCCGCGATCGTGCTTGATGTCGAACTGCGCACTGCGATTTTGGTGCCCTTCGAGCATGCGCCGGCGCATGGCCACCACCTCGGCGGCCAGCGCTTGCGCGTCCCGTTCCTGGCGCAGCACGCGCGCGCGAATCTGTTCGACGCGCTGCCCCAGCGCGGCATCCCCCGCGCAGGCGCGCGCGCGCGTGAGCGCCTGATGCTCCCAGACCCAGGCGCCATGGCCGTCCGCATTTTCCTGATACCGCTCGAAGGCCTCGATCGGCGTTACCAGCAAACCCGCGTTGCCGTTGGGACGCAAGCGCAGATCGATCTCAAAGAGCACGCCACTGGAGGTGATGGTCGTGAGCCAGGCGATGACGCGGCGCACGAGCTGCGTGCATAGCGCCGTAATGCGTTCCGAGGTGCCGGACTCGGCGCCTTCCTCATAAACGAAGATCAGATCTAGGTCCGAGGCATAGCCAAGTTCCCGGCCGCCGAGCTTGCCATAGGCAACGATCGCGATCGGCGGCGCGCTCCGGGGCTCGCCGCGTGCGCCGTCCATGGCGCGCCAGGCCGCGCGCAAGGTCAGCACCAGCACCGCATCGGCCAGCGCGGAAAGGTGATCCGCCAGGGCTTCCAGGGGAAGGACGCCCCCCAGGTCGGCAAGCAGCAGGCGAAAGACCTGGGCGTGGTGCGCGTCGCGCAACAGGTTCATCTGGCGCTCGACATCAGTGCCCGCGGCCAGCAACTGCGCATCGACCCGGGCGATCCACGGCAGCCACAGCGGCTCGACCACCCCCGGGCGCGTGGGCCCGGCGCCGGAGAGTTCGGCCGTTTGCTGCACGCGCGGGTCGATCAGCTCGTCGAGAACAATGGGATGGCGCAGCAGATATTCGGTGGGCCAGCCTCCGCTTGCCAGCAGGCGCAGCACGCGCTCGTGGGCATTGGGGTATTCGGCAAGCAGGGACAGATACGTGCTGCGCCCACCGATGGTTTCCATGAGGCGGATCCAGCGCGCCAGGATCTCGTCGGCGCCGGAGCCGGCGAGCGTACCGACCTGCGCCTGGCGCTCCTCGAGGATCTGCGCGATGGTTTGCACTGCCCGGCCGGCGAGCTGCTCGACGCTTTGCCGTGCCGACGCCGCCAGCTTGGGGGAGATCAGGAGCTGGCGCAAACGCTCGGCGCCAGCCGGCGGATCGGCAAATCCGCCTTGCGCCAGCGCCTGCACATCGATCGGGCCATCGGCGGCGCCGCGCAGCGGCGCGCTGCTCGCGACGGGTTCGGGAAACATCGCATCGAACGAGCGCACGACGTCCTCCCGCGCATGGCGATAGCGCTTGAGCACGTCCTCACCCGAATCGAGGCCCAGCAAATCGGCAACCGCCTGGCGGGCGGCCTCGTCGGCGGGAAACACGTGGGTCTGCGCGTCCTCCCGATATTGCAGGGCATGCTCCAGGCGGCGCAAGAAGCGATAGTGCGCAACCAGCCGATTGGCCTCCTCGTCACCCAGCAAGCCCTGGCCGGCCAGGATTTTCAGCAAGCTCACCGTGCCCTGCGCCCGCAGGCGGTGATCGCGCCCGCCCCGCATGATGGCGAAGGTCTGGGCGAGAAATTCAATTTCCCGGATACCGCCGCGGCCCAGCTTCACGTCCCACTGTCCGTGGGCGCGCGCGTGCGCGCGCCGGCGCGCCTCCTCGCGGATCTTTTGGTGCAGCTGGCGAATTGCGCCAATCGCGCCAAAATCAAAGTACTTGCGGTAGACGAAGGGTTCGACCAGGGCATGCAGCGCCGCGGCCTGGGCCACAAAAGCCTGCGCCGTTGAGAAGACCGGCGCGCCGATCACCCGAGCCTTGGCCCAGGCAAATCGCTCCCACTCGCGCCCTTCGCGCACCAGGTATTCCTCCAGCATGCCCAAGGACACGGCAAGGGGGCCCGAATCGCCGTGCGGGCGCAGGCGCATGTCGACACGAAACACGAATCCGTCTTCGTTCACTTCGTCCAGGCCGCGAATGAGCTGGCGTCCCAGCTGCGCAAAGAATTCCTGACCGTCGATGGCGCGTGCCGCGCCGCCTGCGGGCGCGCGAAGTTCCGCGACCTCACCGTGGACGAAGATCAGGTCCAGGTCGGAGGAAACATTGAGTTCGCCCGCGCCCGCCTTGCCCATGGCGAGCACGAGCAAATCTACGGCTTGGCCCTCAGCGTTGACCGGTGTACCGAGGCGTTGTGCCAGCGCCGGAGCCAATTCGGCCAGGAGCGACTGAACCGCCAGGTCCGCCAGCGCGGTCATTGCGCCGGTTACCTCCTCGAGCGCGGCAAGCTGCGCGCAGTCGCGCACCAACAGGCCCGCGAGCAGATCCCGGCGCGTGCGGCGCAGCGCCCGCTCCACCGGTGTGGGCGCCGGGGCGCGTCCGCGCATTTGCGTCGGCTTGGCAAGCCTCGCGGTCTTTTCCAACTGGAGCGCATAGTGCGCGCCCACGCGCTGCGCGCTCCAGGGCTCGCGCGCCAGCGCGATGAGCCAGGACCGGCCGGAATAGGCCACTTCACCGTCCGCAGCAGCGGACGCCGCGGCCCGTTGCGCTTGCAAGGCGCGCTGCAAGAACGGGCTGGCCCCCAGCGCACGGTCAATTGCTGCCGGCAGTGCGCCGCCGGGGCCGCTGCGGTCCGATTCGTTCAACATGGCATCATTGTCCATTGTAGTAAGGGGCGCTCGCCCGCGCGCACGACCTGCCAATCATGCCCTTGACCCGTCCACCCGAGACCGGCGATCCGCCGACCGATGCCGCCGATCGGCCGGCGGGCGACGTGCTGCACGCGGCCGAGGAGCTGGTCGAGCGCGCGGTAATTGCTGCCGAGCGCTCGCTGGTCGCCCGCGTGGGCCAACATGGCCTGCGCATGATGCTGGCGGCGCTGCGCATCGCCGCGGTCCTTGCTATTGGCGCCTACTTTGTCTTTGGCAGCGCGCTGCTTCTTACCCGCTATTACCTTTTGCCGCATATCGGCGATTGGCGCCCAGACATCGAGGCCATGGCCAGCAAGGCGCTGCACGCGCCGGTCACCATCGGACACATCGAAGGGGACTGGCAGGGCCTGCGCCCGCGCCTGCTGCTTTCCGATGTCACCCTGCTCGATGCCAACAGTCGCACGGCCCTGGCCTTGCCACAGGTCGATGTCGTGGTCGCCTGGACCACCCTGGTGGCCTTGCAGCCGCGCATGCGCACTCTCACCGTGCGCGCGCCCGAGCTGGAAATCCGACGTCTGGCCGATCATCGATGGGCCATTGCCGGAATTGTCATCGATCCCCAGGCCCAGAACAGCGACACCTCCTTCATCGAATGGGTACTGGCGCAGCATCGCATCAGCGTGCGCGATGCGCGGGTCCATTTTGTCGATGAGCTCGCCCCCGCCCCGGAAACCGCAGCCAACACCGGGGGTCCCCCCGGCGCGATCGCCGCTGCGCCGCCGGGCGAGGCACAGCCAGGCGGTGCGGCGGCCGCACCGATGACGCTGGACTTTGCCGACGTCAACTTCGATCTGGTGCGCGGACTGACAGCGCACCAGTTCGCGCTGCAATTGCGTCCGCCGGCGCAATTGGCCGGGCCCATCGACCTGCGTGGCGAGTTTCGCCACCCCTGGAGCGAATCGACGGCGCGAATGAGCGCCTGGAGCGGACAGGTGTTTGCCCAGCTCGACTACACGGACCTGGCGCGCATGGACGCGCTCACCCACCTTGTTCCGGCGCCAGCGCATATCGAGAAGGCCAGCGGCGCGGTGCGCGCCTGGATCGACTTTACGGACTTGCAAGTGACGCGGGTCCGGGCGGATGTGGCACTTACGAACGTCACGGCCCAGCTTGGCGCGACCTTGCAACCCCTGCGCCTGGACATCCTGCAGGGCCGGATCACCAACACGATCGTCAACGATGGTGACAGCCAGATGCGCGAAATCGCGCTCAACGACCTGCGCCTGGATGGCCCCGATGGCGTGCACCTGCCGCCCACCGATCTGCTCTTTCGCACCACCCGCAACCTGGCCCTTGGGACTGCGCCGGCAAGCGAGCAATCGCAGTTCGAGGCCAGCCGCATCCAGCTCGGCGACTGGAGCAAGCTGGCCGCACAGTTGCCGCTGCCGGCGGAGTGGCTCGATCTCATCAGCCGCACCGCCGCCCGGGGCGTGCTCGAGAATGTGCACGCGACTTGGGACGGCGGCGCGGCACCGGTGCGCAACTATGCGCTGCGGACGCGGTTCTCCGGGCTGGGCTTTACCCTGGACCGTCCGGCCGCCGGGAACGGTCCCGAGACCGCTACGCAGTCCCCGGTCAGCCTCCCCGATGGGGAGCCTGCCCCCCCGCCGGCGCTTCCCTACGAGTTTTCCAATCTCGCGGGGTCTGTGGACCTGACGCAGGAATCGGGTTCCCTCCAGCTGGCGGCAAGCGACGTGCACCTGCAGATTCCGTCGGTATTTGACGACGGTCCGCTGGTGCTGGACACCCTGACGAGCCGATTGCGCTGGAGCCGGCGCGGCGACGGCGCATTGCTCCTCGACGTGGACTCCCTGGCGGCGGGCAACGCAGATCTGGACGTGAGCCTTTCGGGTTCCTACCGGCGCGGTGGCGCCGAACCCGAGCGCCTCGACGTGAACGGCCGGATCGGGCACGCGCGCATGGCGGCGGTGGCCAACTACGTGCCAAAGACCGTTGCCGCCACGGCACGCAACTGGTTGCACGGGGCCTTGCGCGACGGCCTGGTTACCGACGGTGCATTTTTCCTGCACGGTGATCCACGGCGCTTTCCCTACGCCAGCGGCAATCCGAACAACGACCAGTTTCACCTGGCCTTGCACGTGCGCGACGGCCGCCTGGACGTGGCGCCGCCCAAGCCCCAGGATCCGTCCCAACCGGTGCCGGAGGCTGTCCGCCGCGCGCATCGCTGGCCCGAATTAAGCGAGATCGAAGGTGATGTCGTCATCGACCAGAATCGCCTGAACGTAGCGGTACGCCACGCCAAGGCCTATGGCTACGATCTGTCCGGCATCAACGCGCGCATTGCGCAGCTCGAGCAACCCGACCAGCACCTGCTGGTTGACGGACAGGGATCGGGCCCGCTGGCCGAGTTGCTGCACTACCTGGGTGACAGCCCGGTCAATGTCTGGACCGGCGGCTGGCTGGGCAGCGCCAGCGCAGGTGGTGCAGCGCGCCTGCAAATGCGGCTCGACCTTCCCATGGCCCACGCCGTCGACACGATCGTGGGGGGCAGCGTGAGTCTTCGCGGCAATAGCCTGACCCTGCGGCCCGATATTGCGCCCTTCTCCGCATTGACCGGGCAACTCGAGTTTCATCAACGCGGTATCCGCATGGCCGGCGTCACTGCCGGATTCCTCGGGGGAGCGGTGCGCCTGAGCGCCGATACCCAGGCCGATGGCACGGTGCTCGTGCGCGCCGAAGGCACAGCAACACCCCAGGGGGCAAAGCGCCAGTTTGACCTTGCCTTGCTGCGCCGCGTGCTCGACCGAACCCGCGGCACGGTGGGCTACAGCGCAATGCTGGCGGTGCGCCACGGCACCATCGGCCTGCGCGTGGATTCGGACATGGTGGGCTTGGCCGCCGACCTGCCCGAACCGTTTCGCAAGACCGCGGCCGAGGCGCGGCCCTTGCATATCGAAACCGTGCCACTGGCCGGGGCTGCGCCGGAGCGCGATACGCTCAGCGTGAACCTGGCAAACCAGTTGGCGCTGGAATTGCACCGTGTCGCCGGCGCCGACGGCGCCATGCACATCGAACGCGGAATCCTGAGCCTGGGCGGCAGTGGCAGCCTGCCCGAGCACGGCCTGTTGTTGTACGTGGATCAACCGCGGCTGGACCTGGACCGCTGGCGCAAACTGCTTGGCGGGCCGGCGCCCGGACCCGGCGCGCCGGCGCCCGCCGAGGGCGCGGCCCTAGGCAACGCCGCGCTTGCCGGCAGCGCGCAGGCCCCTTCAGAGTTTGACCGGATCGACTTTGTCGCGGTGCGCACCGGCGAGTTGCTCATCGAAGGAAAGTCGCTCACCAATGTGGCCCTGAGCGCCAAGCGCGAGGCCGACCAGGGCTGGACGGCGGACATCGATTCGGACCAGGCCGCGGGCGCGGTGCACTGGCTGGGAGCGCAAGGGAGCAGTCCCGGGCGGCTGATCGCCCGCCTGGCCAAGCTCGCATTACCCGAGAAGGCGCGGCAGGGCGTGACCGAACTCCTCGACACGCCACCCACAGAATTTCCGGCGCTGGACATCGTCGCGGAACAATTCGAACTGGGTGCGAGCAAGCTCGGGCGCCTGGAGGTCGAGGCGCAAAACACCGGCCCGGGGCGCGGCGACACCTGGGACCTGCAGCGCCTGGTCCTGAGCAATCCCGATGGCAAGATCAGCGCGAGCGGCCTATGGCAGCGCGACGGCGTGGGCGCCGCGCGCAAGATGACCGTAAAGGTGAACATGAGCTTTGGCAACGCTGGCGGCATGCTGGGGCGTTTCGGCATTCCGGGCACCATCAAAAATGGCAGCGGCAAGCTCGATGGCGATCTGTCCTGGCGCGGCGCGCCCTTTTCCATCGACTATCCCAGCCTTACCGGTACGCTGCGCCTGGTAACCGAAAAGGGCCAGTTCCTCAAGGCCGATTCAGGAGCGGTGCGTTTGTTGGGCGTACTTTCGCTGCAATCGCTCGCGCACCGCGTCACCGGCGATTTTCGCGACGTTTTCTCCGAGGGTTTTGCCTTCGATTCGCTCACGGCCAGTGCCACGATCGCCAGCGGAACATTGACGACCGACGACTTCATCATGAAGGGCGTCAACGCCGTGGTGCGCATCAAGGGCAGTGCCGACCTGCACGCGGAGACGCAGAACCTGGAGGTGGTGGTGCTCCCCGAGATCAATGCAGGCACTGCATCGCTGGCCTACGCGCTGGTCAATCCCGCCATCGGTCTTGGCACCTTCATCGCCAATATCCTGCTGCGCAAGCAGCTCTCGGCGGCGTTCACCAACATCTACGAAGTCAGCGGGCCCTGGTCCAATCCGCAGGTCAAGCGCGTCAAGACCGAAGCGGCCGCCAATCCGGCGCCGGTGGTCCAGTAAAGGGCCGCGGCAGCGGCGCCAATGCCGCATAATCAACGGGAAATGGACTCCACCGCTCCCGCAATCCGCGTGGCGGCCGTGCAAATGGTCTCGACGGCGCGTGTCGAGGACAACCTGCGCGAAGCCCAGCAACGCATCGCCGAAGCCGCGCGCCTGGGCGCGAGCGTGGTCGTGCTGCCCGAGTACTTCTGCCTGATGGGTATGCGCGAGCGCGACAAGGTCGCGTTGCGCGAGAACCTGGGCAGCGGTCCCATCCAGGACTTTCTTTCCGATCAGGCAGCGCAGCACGGCCTGTGGCTCATTGGCGGAACGATGCCGCTGGCCTGCGACCAGGCCGACCGCGTTTTCAATTCCGTGCTGGTCTTCGATCCGCAAGGCCGGCGTGCGGCGCGTTACGACAAGATTCACCTCTTTTCCTTTGCCGACGGCGCGGAGTCCTATGACGAGTCGCGCACGATTGCGCCAGGGACTGAACCGGTCGCATTTGATTGCACGGTTGGCGCCAGTTCCTTGCGGGTCGGACTATCCGTTTGCTATGACCTGCGCTTTCCCGAGCTGTACCGGCGCCTGCTTGGAGCCGACTTGATCGTCGTTCCGGCCGCCTTCACGGCGACCACGGGCAAGGCGCATTGGGAAACGCTGCTGCGGGCCCGGGCAATCGAGAACCTTTGCTATGTGTTGGCCGCGGCCCAGGGCGGCCGCCATGAAAACGGCCGGGTCACCCATGGCCATTCGATGTTCATCGACCCGTGGGGCGAAATCATCAGCGAGCGCGCCAACGATGCCGGCGTAATCGCTGGGGATGTCGACCCGCAGCGCATCGCCGCCTGCCGCGCACGCCTGCCCGCCTTGACCCACCGCGCATTAGGGTGATTTCCAGCCCAGTGCCAATGGCCGAAGGCGCACCGGAGTACAGTTCAGGCTCCGGTTATTGACCGTCTCGCTGGAGCCATTCCATGAATTCCGTCGACCCCGCCCTGGCCCGCCTGGCCACGGCACGGGCCCTGCTGCTCGAACCCTATGGGCTGGACGAAAGCCACCTGCATCGCGCCCTGTCCAGCGTCTTTGAACATCGCACCGACTACGCGGACCTGTATTTCCAGTACACACGTTCGGAGTCCTTCTCCCTGGAGGAGGGCATCGTCAAGTCCGGCAGCTTCGGCATCGACCAGGGTGTGGGCGTGCGCGCCATCAGCGGCGAGCGCACCGCGTTCTCGTACTCGGATGACATTTCCGAAGAAGCACTGCAGCAGGCCGCGCGCACCGTCCGGTCCATTGCGGCGAGCGGGCGCAGCGCAAGCGCGGCCAGCGCCTTGCGTACGCGCCCACAGATCGCGCTGTATGGCACGGAGGACCCGGTGGCTTCGTTGGAGGCCACGCAGAAGGTGCGCATGCTCGAGGATCTGGAGCAGGCGGCACGTGCCTTGGATCCACGCGTGCGCCAGGTCATGGCCAATCTGGCCGCCGAATACGACGTTGTCCTGGTAGCCCGTTCCGACGGTGTGCTGGCCGCCGATGTGCGCCCCTTGGTGCGCATTTCGCTGACGGTGATTGCCGAGGAGAACGGCCGTCGCGAACAGGGGTTTTCCGGCGGCGGCGGCCGCAGTGGTTTGTCGTTTTTCACATCCGCGCGCCTGCAACAATACGCGCGCGAGGCGGTGGACATGGCGCTCGTTAACCTGCAGGCGCAACCGGCGCCCGCCGGAATCATGAGCGTCGTGCTCGGACCCGGTTGGCCGGGAATCCTGCTGCACGAGGCCATTGGCCACGGCCTGGAGGGCGATTTCAACCGCAAAGGCTCGAGCGCATTTGCCGGCCGCATCGGGCAGCGGGTCGCGGCCCGTGGCGTAACGGTGATCGACGACGGTACGATCGCCGAGCGCCGCGGCTCACTCAATATCGACGACGAGGGCAACGCGACGCAACGAACGGTCCTCATCGAGGATGGCATCCTGCGCGGCTACATGCAGGATTCGCTCAACGCACGACTCATGAAGACCGCCCTTACCGGCAATGCCCGGCGCGAATCCTTTGCCGCGCTGCCCATGCCACGCATGACCAATACCTGCATGCTGGGCGGCGATGCCGATCCCGAAGAAATCGTGCGCTCTGTGCCCAAAGGGATCTACGCGCGCAATTTTGGCGGGGGCCAGGTAGACATCACCAATGGCAAGTTCGTCTTTTCCATGGCCGAGGCCTATCGGATCGAGAACGGCCGCATCGGCGCCCCGCTCAAGGGCGCAACCTTGATCGGCAATGGGCCCGATGCGCTTACCCGCGTGACCATGATCGGCAATGACATGCGCATGGATTCGGGAATTGGCACCTGCGGTAAGGAGGGCCAGAGCGTGCCGGTGGGGGTGGGCCAGCCAACCTTGCGCATCGAGGGCTTGACGGTGGGCGGCACCGGCAGCTGATGTTCCGTAGCGGCAAAGCCGGAATTGAAAGAATTTCCTACCGGTGCTTGGCAAATCCTCAGGAATGGTTTTCAATATGGTCCTGGGTATCGTTGAGCACGCTGGTAGGGTGTAAGACCTTGCCAGCATCAGGGGCAGCTAACATGCGGCTCGTTCGGACCCTGTCGGCACTACCAACAACCCGCGGACGCGGGGGTGTGCCCGCCGCGCTAAAAATTCCCGGCCCGGCCGGATTTCGCACTCGGTTTCTCATTACGAGCTGGCTGCTGCTAGCTGGCCTGGTACTGGGCCTGGGCGCCGGTGTGCGCACGGCCAAGGCCGATGAACCGAGCGTGCCGAATCTATACCGCCTAGACAGCACCTTGCCTGGCGCCATACCCGGCCTGGTCAATTCCCCGCCCGCGCAGGAATTTGTCTTCGCCTTGCCGGCCTCTCTGGAGTTTGATTCCCTGGCGGGAATCAACGTCGATGATCTTGCCAGCCCGCACGACCGCCCCCGGGCGACGTACCGGTACACCTGGTTTTCGCACCCGGGCTGGGATCTGAAAATTGGTCTGTCGACGACGCTGGACGCGGTAACGCCCTGGCAGCGCTTTCCCATGGCCTCGGAACATCTGCACGTCGGTTCCTTGCCGACCATGCACCTCTCGGGCCAAGGCCGGCTTGCCGACCACTGGTTACTGTCGGTCAATGCCGAGGGCTTGCGCACCGCCAGGGGCCAGGGCCTGGACATGGATCTGCGCGTGGATTACAGCCTCTCGCCCAACGTCGCCCTGTATGGCGACTACCGACTCACGGACAGTAGCGGTGACGGGGCCGAGACCTACGGTTTCGTACCCGCCAATTCCGCCCGCCTGGGCGTGCGTTTGCGCTTCTGACTTCGCCCCTCGGCGCTGGCGACCGCAAATTGCCACCCTGCCGGCAGTGGTACAGTAACGGCATGCACGCACGAAACCGGGCTATGCCCTACCCTTGGTTTTTCCCCTTTTTCCGGCCACCGGCGGACGGGGTCCCAGTGCGCGCGCGGTAAACCGCAGCAACGAGATCCAGCCGCCAGGCCAACCCCCTGGCGGTTTTTTTTGCGCAAGGCCACATTCGGAATCCAAGGGTCGGCCGCCCCAGCCAGGAGTACTGCAATGCGTTTCATGACGGATGATCTTCGCATCAAGGAGATCAAGGAACTCGTGCCACCGGCCCACCTGATCGGGGAACTCGCGTGCTCGGAGGCTGCCTCGCGCGCGGTTCACGAGGCGCGCCAGGCCCTGCACCGCATTTTGCACGGCATGGACGATCGTCTGATCGTGGTGATCGGCCCTTGTTCGATTCATGACCCCAAGGCGGCGCTGGAGTACGCCCGCCGCCTGGCGGCGCAACGCCAGCGCCATGCGGCCGAATTGGAGGTGGTGATGCGCGTCTATTTTGAAAAACCGCGCACGACCGTGGGCTGGAAGGGGCTGATCAATGACCCGGACCTGGACGGCAGTTTTCGCATCAACCACGGCTTGCGCACCGCGCGCGAGCTGTTGCTGGGCGTCAGCGAGCTGGGCCTGCCCGCCGGTTGCGAATACCTGGACATGATCACCCCGCAGTACATCGCCGACCTGGTGAGCTGGGGTGCCATCGGGGCGCGCACCACCGAGTCGCAGGTGCATCGCGAGCTCGCCTCCGGGCTATCTTGCCCCGTGGGATTCAAGAACGGCACCGACGGCAACGTCCGCATTGCGGTCGACGCCATCAAGGCAGCGCAGCAGCCGCACCATTTTCTCTCGGTGACCAAGGCCGGCCACTCGGCCATCGTTTCCACGCGCGGCAACGAGGACTGCCACGTAATCCTGCGCGGCGGCACCAAGCCAAACTACGATGCCGCGAGTGTTGCCGCCGCCTGCGCGGACCTGGCCAAGGCCGGCCTGGCGCAGCGCCTGATGATCGACGCGAGCCACGCCAACAGCAGCAAGGACCCGCTGCGCCAGATCGAGGTGTGCGCCGATGTGGCGCGCCAGCTGTCCCAGGGCGAGGCGCGCATCGTGGGCGTGATGATCGAAAGCCACCTGGTCGGCGGGCGCCAGGATTTGATCCCCGGCCAGCCGCTCACCTACGGGCAATCCATCACCGACGCCTGCCTGGGATGGGACGACAGCGTGGAATGCCTGCAAAGCCTGGCCCAAGGCGTGCGCGAGCGCCGGCGCGTGAGCGCCAACACGGGAAAATAGGCGCATCTGCGATCTGGCGTCGGTCGCAGATTCCACAGCGCCGTCCATCCCGCATGAACCGTAGTTTCAATGCCGGCACGCGCTGCTGGAGATTCCGGCTCGGACTGCGGATGAGCCGCGCTGGTTGCTGATTGGGAAGATCGGTGAAAAACTTTGGTCGGCGGCAATTGCTCGGCGTGGCGACACGGTTCGCCTGATTTCCGTCCGGCGCGCCCGGGACAATGAGGTGACAATTTATGAGAGCCAAGACATTTGACTGAAAATTTGATTGTGGCGAATCTGTGGTCGAGGTACTTGACCTAGGAAAGGCGAAACGCATTGGGGCCGATGCGAAGCGGGTCAATGTTGATTTTCCCGCGTGGATGGTCGACTCCCTGGATCGGGAGGCGCGGCGGCTCGGTGTTACGCGGCAGTCGCTAATCAAACGTTGGCTTGCGGACCGGCTTGGGCACCCCACGGGAGTCAGCAAAGGGTGATCGGGTTTGCTTTGAGAAATGCAAAAGACAAATGCTTAGTGCCGTCCGCTGATCTGCGCATAGAACGCCGCGGCATTGGGCTTGCGCCCAAGGAATTCCTCGACCAGTTCCTGCGGTGGCCGGCTGCCCCCGGGCTCCAAAATGCTGTGGCGCAGGCGCTGGGCCACGGCCGGATCAAGCATGTGCCCGTGAAAGGCCGATAGCATGTCCAGCGCAAGCACTTCCGACCACATGTAGCTGTAGTACCCCGCCTCGTAGCCGCCCATCAAGTGCGTGAACGAGGCCGGCATGATCGTGCCGGAAACGTGCCCGAGCCGGCTCGCGCCTTCCATCTGCTGCCAGGTCGCCAGTGCCGATTTGGGCGCGCCGGTGTGCAGCGCCAAGTCATAGGAAGCCAGCAGCCACTGGCGCGCGTACTGCAGGCCGGAACCATAGCGCCGCGCCGCCTCGAGCTGCTCGATCTGTTCGCTCGTGAGCTGCGGGCATTGCGGACACACCTGCGCGAAAACGCGCAGGGACTCCTCGGCCCGCCCCCATTGCTCGAAGAGCTGCGAGGGTACTTCGACAAAATCGAGCCGCACGGACGTTCCCGACTGATCGGCATAGCGGGCGCGCGAGAGCACACCATGCAGGGCGTGGCCAAATTCGTGCAGCAGCGTTTCCAGCTCGGCCGGACTCAGTCCACGCTCGTTCAGGTTGCACAGCAGCGCCTTGATCGGCCGCTGGCCGGTGAGCACGGATCCATTGCGCACGCCAAAGGCGGCGGCATGGCCATATTTGCCATCCCGCGGGAATAGATCCAGGTACATGCCGCCAATCAGGTTGCGGGCATCGCCGTTGGCGCCGCGCTCGAAGATCTCGTAGTAGCGCACATCGGGGTGCCAGGCGGAAACCTCCCGCGGCACGAAGCTGATGCCGTACAAGACCTGGGCAATGCGCATGACAAACTGGATCGATGCTTCCGTCGGGAAGTAGGCGCGCATCGCCTCATCGTCGATATGAAAGCGACTGCGCCGTATTCGCTCCTGCAGGAAGGCCACATCCCAGCGTTCGACTTTCACCGTTTGCGCCGGCAGGCCCAGCAGCGCCGCCTTTTCCTGGCGCAGATCTTCGAGTTCGCGCTCCTCGACCTCGTCGACCGCGCCCTTTACGGACAGCAGGAAGTCGGCCACCTGCGCCGGGGACCCGGCCATTTTGCGGCGCAGGGCGAAGGTAGCGTAGTCGGGGTAGCCGTAGATCTGGGCAAGCTGGCTGCGCAGCATCAGGGCCCGGTCGAGCAATTCCAGATTTGCGCTGCCCGCGCGATTCTGGAACTGGGTCCAGACCCGCCGGCGCGCCTCGGCGTTGACTGCCGACTGCAAAAAAGGAATGCAACAAGGGTAGTCCAGGGTCAAAAGGTAATCGCCGCTGGCATCGCGCGCACGCGCGTTGCGCCACTCCTGCGACGTGCCCTCTACCTCGGCCGCCGTCAGGCGTCGTGTGGTGCTCACCTCGTTGGCGTTTTTCTGGAAACGCAGGGACAAGGTGTTGAGTTCTTCCTGGATCGCCTTGACCTGCGCGCGCGATTCCTCGGGTAGCGAAACGCCCGAGTCCTCGAAGTTTTCGAGCAGCTGTGCCCGATAGGATTTGTCCTGTTCGTCCTTGGCGCGCAAGGCTTGCACACGCGCGTACAACTTGGCGCTTTGGAATACTTCGGTGGCAAAGGGCAGCAGCTTTTCCAGGCAGACCTGGGCCGCGGCGCGTACCTCCTTGTCGGGTGAGGCGTTTTGCAACACGGACAAGGGATCGTCAAAGCCCGCGGTGCGCAGCGCCAGTGCGTTGAACTCTTCGAGGATCTTCCCCGGGGCCAGCTTGCGCTCCATGCCGGCGAGCATCTTGCGCCGGGCCTCGAGCTCTTCGTCGCACCGCACCCCGATTTGATGAGCGCCCGTGACGGAAAAGCCCGGCAGCGGCGCATCGGCCGCCCGGGCCGGATTTGCAGAGGCAATGGCCAGGACGGCCACCGGTAATCCCGTCTTCATCCAATGCTCCCACATGCGCGGATCACGCCCCGCCGCGGCGCTGCGCCTGCCATTGCGGCTCGCTGCCGCCGGCCTCCCGGTTCAGCACGCGTGCCAGGACAAAGAGCAGATCCGAAAGCCGGTTGACATATTGGCGCGCGGCCTGGCTTACGCTTTCCCCCTGGGCCAGAAGCACCAGAGTGCGCTCCGCGCGGCGGCACACGGTGCGGCATATGTGGGCCTGCGCGGCAGCCGGCGCGCCGCCGGGCAGTATGAATTCGGCCAGGCGCGGCAGCCCCGCGTTGTAACGGGCCAGGCTTTCATCCAGCGCGGCAATCCGCTGCGCGGCGAGTATCTGCTGGCCCGGCAGGCACAGCTCGGCACCCAGGTCGAACAGGTCGTGCTGGATATCGACCAGGTCCTCGCGGATCTGCGCCGAATTGGCCTGGGTCAGGAGCAGGCCGATGTGCGAGTTCAGTTCGTCCACGTCGCCCATGGCCGCCACGCGCAAGCTGTCCTTGCCCACGCGCGAGCCATCCCCCAGCCCGGTGCTGCCGTCATCCCCGGTGCGGGTAACTATCGTCGAAAGTCGGTTTGCCAAGTACGCCTCGTGATCGCCCATGGCCGGGCAGAGCAAAGTGCGCAAGCATAGCGACCAAGGGGCGAAGCCGCTTGTTACCACCCCAAGGAGTTTGGGGTTACCCGCGGCTCAGTGATGTTGGATTTCCCCCGAACCGTGGACGTTCTTGGTCAATTTTGGCTCACCGCGATAGTTGAGGTCGCCCGAACCGCCAATCTCGACCGACAGGCTTTGCGTCGCCCAGACGCTGGCGTCGCCGCTGCCGCCGATGCGCACCGCAACGTCCTGCCCGGCAAGCTCCTCGGCGTGGATATCGCCCGAACCCTCGATCACGAACCCCTGCTTGGGAACGCGCCCCGATAAATCCACATCGCCGCTGCCCTGGACCAGAACCGCAACGGCCCCAACCTCGAGGGCATCGATGCGCACGTCGCCCGACCCGTGCACGGTGAGTTCCAAAAGCTCGCCTTGCAACTGCGCACATCTGAGGTCCCCCGAGCCCAGGATCTTGATGGACTCCAGGTGCTGCACCTGCAAGGTCGCGCCGATCCCGTGCTGGATGCGAAAACTCGCCCCGGGCTTGATGGATATGCGCAGGATGCCGTTTTCCACCGGCGTGTCGATGAGCGGTGCGATGTTGTCGTCCGTGTGCAGCGTCAGGACCTCGTTCTTGCCCTGCTGCACGACCAGGTTCACCGGCCCGCGGATCTCCACGCCGCGCACGCCGGTGATCGGGCGCGCCTGGTGCACGAGGCGGCCCGAGCCGATCACAAAATCCGGGCCGCTGCCGTAGGTCTGCTTATCCAGGGAAATGCCGACCATGTCGTCCAGCCACGACCACCAGGACTTCCACGAATTGGCCGGCGCACCGGGATTGGCCTGAGCAAGCGCCGGCGGCCCCGGCACCAGCAAGGCCAGCGCCAGCGCACTTGTACCCGTCAAGAGCCGCAATTTATGTCTCATGGCGCCCGAACACCCTCGCATTGTTCCGATCGCATGCGCAAATTGTGCGCGCTCAGCGCCAGGGGGCACAAACGCGATGCGACGAAGCGGCAAAACCGGGGTGCCGGTGGAGGGTTTCAAAACGAGTCGGTCGTCATTACCGCAAGGAGCGCTGCAACAACACCAGGGTAAATGCGCTCAGGGCGATCTCGACCGCCACTTCGCTGATGAGCGAGAGCAGGATCTCGACCGGGTCGCCCGGATCAAAGGAATCCAGGCCGATGGCCAGCGGAATCGAAACCAGCGCCAGCACCAGCGCCCAACGCCAGTTGGCCAGCCAGGCGAGCACATTGGCAGCCAGCGTGCGCGATCCGGACCAGGGGAACAAGATGCACAAGGGCTGCAGGAACAGCAGCGGCATGGACACGAGGTTGATCACCACCACGAACTCGAGCTGCTGGCGCATGGCGGGTGCACCCTCGCCCGCGCGTCCGCCCAGCAAATCGTCCAGTGCGTTGGAGCCCAGATCAAGCCACCACGCCACCAGTGCGAGCAATAGGGGCACCAGGCCGCTCGCCACCAGCAGCGCGATCTTGTCGGGCGCCAGGCGCCAGGGCAGGAGCATGTCCAGGAAGCTCGGGGGCCGGCCCTTGCGCGCCGCCTCCAGGGCCGCGAAAAAACCGGTGAAGCCGACCGCGGCCAAGGTCGCGCGCAGCGGCATGGCAATGTAGGGCAGACTGGGAACGAGCTGGATCGGCAGAAAGACCAGCAGGAACAGCACGCACAGGCGCCCCGGCGCGGCCGCCAGCAGCGCCGCCGACTCGCGCGCCAGGGAAGAAAATTCGTCCAGCCCCACGGTGCGCGGCGCAAAACGCCGCGGCGTGCCCAATGGGGCCGGGGCCGGAATATTCAATGGACCGCCCTCACTCGACGGCCTTGACCATATCCTCGATGACCTTCTTGGCGTCGCCAAACACCATCAGGGTCTTGTCCATGTAAAAGAGCTCGTTATCGAGTCCAGCGTACCCCGAGGCCATCGAGCGCTTGTTGACGATGATCTGGCGCGCCTTGTACGCCTCCAGGATGGGCATGCCGGCGATCGGCGACTTGGGATCCTTGGCCGCGGGATTAACCACGTCGTTGGCGCCCAGCACCAGAACCACATCGGTCTCGCTGAATTCCGAATTGATGTCTTCCATCTCGTGCACGAGATCGTAGGGCACCTCGGCCTCGGCCAGCAGCACGTTCATGTGGCCCGGCATGCGTCCGGCCACCGGATGGATGGCGTAGCGAACCTGCACCCCTTTCTTGATGAGCTTGTCGGCAAGCTCCTTGAGCGGATGCTGCGCCCGTGCCACAGCCAAGCCATAGCCCGGAACGATGATCACGGTCTCGGCATTGCCCAGCAGGAAGGCGGCATCGTCGGCCGAACCCGACTTCACCGGCCGCTGCTCGGTCGTCCCCGCAGCCGCCGCGCCCGCTTCGCTGCCAAAGCCACCCAGGATGACGTTGAAGAACGAACGGTTCATCGCCGCGCACATGATGTACGAGAGGATTGCGCCACTCGATCCCACCAGGGAGCCGGCGATGATGAGCATCGGGTTATTCAGGGAAAAACCGATTCCGGCCGCTGCCCAGCCCGAGTAGCTGTTGAGCATGGACACCACCACGGGCATGTCCGCCCCGCCGATCGGGATGATGATCAGCACGCCCAGCACGAAGGCAATGGCCAGCATCACCAGGAAGGGCACCCAGTCCTGGTTGGCCACGAAGACCAGCCCGGCGCCCAGCATGGCGATGGCCAGCACCAGGTTCAGGATGTGCTGGCCCTGGAACACCACCGGTGCGCCGCGAAACACGCGCAGCTTGTAGCGCCCCGAGAGCTTGCCAAAGGCGATCACGCTGCCCGAGAAGGTGATGGCGCCCACAAAGGCGCCGATGAAGAGCTCTACCCGGTTGCCCGTCGGGATGGCTTCGCCGCGCGCGACGATGGCAAAGGCGCTGGGCTCGGCCACCGCCGCGATGGCAATGAACACCGCCGCCAGGCCGATCATCGAGTGCATGAAGGCAACCATCTCGGGCATCTTGGTCATGGGCACGCGGTGCGCGATGGTCGCGCCAATGCCCCCGCCAACGACCAGGCCGGCCAGGACCCAGACCAGCCCCACACCGGCGATGTCCGGGCCCATCTTGAAGATCAGCATCACAGTGGTGACGCTGGCAATGGCCATCCCGACCATGCCAAAGCCGTTGCCAAGACGCGACGTCGACGGATGCGACAGGCCCTTGAGCGCCTGGATGAAACAGATCGACGCCACCAGGTACAGCAGGACAACCAAATTCAAACTAATGCTCATCGTCGGCTCCGCCTTACTTCTTTTCTGCGCCCGGGGCCGCGGCCTTGGGCTCTTTCTTGCGGAACATCTCGAGCATGCGCCGCGTCACGAGAAATCCCCCGAACACATTGACGGCAGCCAGCGCCACGGCCAGCACGCCCATGGTGCGGCCCAACGTCGTTTCGGTGAGCGCTGCGGCGAGCATCGCCCCCACGATGATGATCGCCGAGATGGCGTTGGTCACCGACATGAGCGGCGTGTGCAGCGCCGGCGTCACGTTCCAAACGACGTGGTAGCCCACGTAGATGGCGAGCACGAAGATGATGAGGTTAATAACGGTGTGATTGACCAATTCCATAGCCCAACTCCTGTTCGACGTTGCGCGGCCTACTTGCGCAGGATTTCGCCGCCGTGGCACACCAGACAGGCCACCACGATGTCGTCTTCCTTGTTGATCGAGAACTTGCCTTCCTTGTCGAGCACGAGCTTGAGAAAATCGATGAGATTGCGCGCGTAGAGCGCCGAGGTATCGGCGCCCACCAGGGCCGGCAGATTGGGCAGGCCGATGATCTGTACGTTGTGGCGCACGGCCGTGGTGCCCGGCTCCGTCAGCGCGCAGTTGCCGCCCTGCTCGGCCGCCATGTCGACGATCACCGAGCCCGCCTTCATCGACTGGACCATCTCCTCGGTCACCAGCACGGGCGCCTTGCGCCCGGGAATGAGCGCGGTGGTGATGACGATGTCGGCCGCGGCGATGCGCTTGGCAACTTCCGCCTTTTGCCGATCGAGCCAGCTCTGCGGCATGGGCCGCGCGTACCCGCCCACGCCTTTGGCGGCTTCGCGTTCCTCGTCGGTCTCAAAGGGCACGTCGATGAACTTGGCGCCCAGCGATTCGATCTGCTCCTTGACCGCCGGACGCACGTCCGAGGCCTCGATCACGGCGCCCAGGCGCTTGGCCGTGGCGATGGCCTGCAGGCCTGCCACACCGGCACCGAGAATAACGACACGTGCCGCCTTGATCGTGCCCGCCGCCGTCATCATCATTGGCATCAGGCGTTGGTAGGCATTGGCCGCCATGAGCACCGCCTTGTAGCCGGCAATGTTGGCCTGCGAGGAGAGCACGTCCATGCTTTGCGCGCGCGTGGTGCGCGGCGCCGCCTCCAACGAGAACGCGGTGAGCCCGGCCGCGTTCATCGCGGCAATGCCGGCCGCATTGAACGGTTCGAGCATGCCCACCAGCACCGTGCCCGGCTTCATCTGGGCCAGTTCCTCGGCGGTGGGCAGGCGCACCTTGAGTACCAGCTCGGCGCCCAGCGCTTCGGCGGCCGAAACGATGCTCGCGCCGGCCGCCGTGTAGGCGGCGTCGGTCTGGCTGGCCGCAAGCCCGGCGCCCGCCTGCACGAGCACCTGGTGCTTTTGCGTTACCAGCTTCTTGACCGTCTCGGCGGTAGCGGCAACACGCGTCTCGCCCGGCCGCGTCTCGGCCGGAACTCCAATGCGCATGGGATTTGCTCCTGGTTGTAGGTCTGTCCCGGAAGAGCTCCGGGTCGTGGCAAACGGTAGAATTTACTTCATTCCCGCCATACTAGGAAATTGCGGCAGCGCGTGACGTCCGTCTCACCGATGCCAGAACCGTGTTATGCGCGGCGCATTTCTTGCAATTTCTTAATAAATATCTCACTCGGTGCAGGCCCGAAAGTGCAACAACCGCGCAAAGATCCGGACAGGTCGCAGATCTGGAAGCCCAGCGTAACCGTCGCCGCCGTTGTTGAGCGCGACGGGCGATTCTTGTTGGTGGAGGAGGCGACCAATTCCGGAATGCGTATCAATCAGCCTGCCGGACACCTGGAGTTTGGCGAGTCGCTGGTGCAGGCCGTGATCCGCGAAACCTTGGAGGAGACCGCGCACGACTTCGTGCCGACAGCGCTGCTCGGTGTTTACCTGATGCCCACGGGGACCCGCGCCGATGAGGTCACCTATCTGCGCGTTGCCTTTACCGGTGAACTGGGCAACTTGCACACAGAGCGCGCCCTCGATGAAGGGATCGTGCGCACGCTGTGGCTGCGCCGCGAGGAAATTTCCGCGCGCGCGACAGATCTGCGCAGCCCGCTGGTGTTGCGCTGCGTCGATGACTATCGCGCCGGGCGGCGCGCGCCCCTGGATTTGTTGCAGTACTTCCCGCACCCATGAGCAAGGAGCACATCGTCGTGGGCCTCTCCGGCGGGGTGGACTCCTCGGTGTCGGCCTACCTGCTCAAGGAGCAGGGCTTTGCCGTGACGGGCCTCTTTATGAAGAACTGGGAGGATGACGACGAGGAGGAGTATTGCTCGAGCCGCCAGGACTGGATCGATGCGGCGGCGGCCGCCGACGTGCTCGGGATTGAACTCGAAGCGGTCAACTTTGCCGCCGAGTACAAGGACCGGGTCTTTGCCGAGTTCCTGCGCGAATACGCGGCCGGACGCACGCCCAATCCCGACGTGCTGTGCAATGCCGAGATCAAGTTCAAGGCCTTCCTCGATCATGCCCAGAGTCTGGGTGCGCAGCGCATCGCCACCGGGCACTACGCCCAGGTACGCATGCGCGACGGGCGCCATGAACTGCTGCGCGGAGTCGATCCAACCAAGGACCAGAGCTATTTTTTGCATCGACTCAACCAGATGCAGCTTGCGCGCACCTTGTTTCCCGTAGGACACCTGCAAAAGACCGAGGTGCGCGCCATCGCCCGGCGCATCGGCCTGCCCAACGCGGCCAAGCGCGACTCCACCGGCATTTGTTTTATTGGCGAGCGGCCATTTCGTGAATTTCTCAACCGCTACCTGCCCACGCGCCCGGGGCCGATCCGCACGCCCGAGGGACGCGTGGTGGGCGAGCACGTGGGGCTGGCCTTTTATACCCTGGGTCAACGCAAAGGCATCGGCGTGGGCGGCATGCGCACGGGCAACGGCGGCGCCTGGTACGTGGCGCGCAAGGACCTTGCGAACAACACCCTGTGGATCGTGCAGGAGCACGGGCACCCCTGGCTGCAAAGCCTGCGCCTGCACGCCCAGGACGCAAGCTGGGTCGGCGGGCAGGCGCCCTTGGCCGCGCCGGCCTCCGGATTTGGCGCCAAGACGCGCTACCGCCAGAGCGATGCGCCCTGCCACCTAAAGGTTGCCGGGACTGATACCTTCACGCTGGAGTTTGGCCAGGCGCAGTGGGCGGCAACCCCCGGGCAATCGGCGGTGCTCTACGACGGCGAGGTATGCCTGGGGGGCGGGATCATTGCCACCACCAGCGCAGCTGACGAGTACGGGCCTTCCCCGGAAAATCTAACGCGTTTGACGTAAGAGATGATTGGTACGAGCGTATTCTCAACACGATGATCCTGAATGCCGTCATTGAACGCGATCGGAAGACCGGCCTGCTCGTGGGCAGCGTCCCGGGAGTGCCCGGTGCGCACACGCAAGGCGAAACAGTCGAGGAAGTCCGGAGCAATCTTCTGGACGTTCCAGCCATTTTGCGCGGGGAAGGCGCATTGCATCCAGAAAGCGAATTTGTCGCTACGACGGTCCTTGCAAGATATTGATCCGCGATCTCGGGGATCCCGCTGCTCCGGATTGCCCACTTCAAGCGCGTGACAAATTAACCTAGGCGCAACGGCAGCGACCGCAAGCGCCGTCCCGTGAGTGCGAAGAGCGCGTTTGCCACCGCCGGCGCCAGGGGCGGCACGGCAACCTCCCCCACGCCAGAAGGCGGCGCTTCGCTGGGCACGATCCAGGTTTCCACAACCGGCGCCTCGCGCATGCGCACCATCTCGTAGCTCGGGAAATTGGTCTGCTGCACGCGGCTGTCGGCAAAGGTGATCTCGCCATAGCGGCAGGCGCTCAGGGCAAAGATCACACCGCCCTCCACCTGCTGGGCTACGCCATCGGGGTTGATGACCGTGCCGCAATCGAGCGCACACACCACACGGTGCACGCGCGGCTGACCCTCCTGCAGCGAAATCTCGGCTACCTGCGCACAGATGCTGCCGTAGGACTCGTGCAGCGCCAGCCCCAGCGCGCGCCCCGCCGGTTGGGCCTGCGCCCACCCTGCCTTTTGCGCCGCCAGTTCCAGCACCGCCCGGTGGCGCGGATGTTGCGTGAGCAAGCCCAAGCGATAGGACAACGGATCCGCGCCGGCGGCGTGCGCCACCTCGTCGATGAAGGATTCGGTGAAAAAAGCCATGTGCGAGTGGCCCACCGAGCGCCAGTTGCCGATGGGGACCGGCGCGGCAACATGCACGTGCGCGCACTTGCGATTGGGAATCTCGTAGGCCTGGTCCCACAAGCCCTCGGATTGCGTGCGATCGGGCAGCGCGCCAAACGCACCCGCCATCTTCGGGAAATTGCGTGCGAGGTACTGCGGCCCCTGCGCGTCGGAGACGCTGCGTGTGACCCAGGCCACCATGCGCCCGGCTTCATCCAGGCCTGCCTGCAGGCGGCACACGGCGGCCGGCCGGTAAAAGTCGTGGGTCATGTCCTCTTCGCGCGACCATTGCACCTGCACCGGTGCCGGAGCCACTTCTCGCGCGAGCGCGATCGCCGGCACCAGGTAATCGGTCTCCAGGCGCCGGCCAAAGCCGCCACCCAGCGCGGTGATCTGCAGGTCGATATTTTCCTCGGGCAAACCCGAAACCCGCGCGGCCGTCTGCAGGGCAAAGGTGGGCACTTGCGTGGGTACCCAGATGCGCAGGCGTCCATCGGCAAACTGCGCAGTGCAGTTCATGGGTTCCATCGTGGCGTGCGCCAGCCAGGGCGCCGCGTAATCGGCATGCATGACCTTGGCCGCATGATCCAACGCGCGCGCGCCCGCACCGCGCTCGTGGAACACGAAGCCATCCTCTACCCCATCGAATGCCGCGCGCATGGCCGCCAGCAACTGCGCGCTGTCAAAGTGCGCGCGCGCGCCCTCGTTCCAGTTGATCTTGCAGGCGGCCACCGCAATCTGCGCTTGCCAGGAATCGCGCGCGATCACCCCGACCCCGGGCGCGCAGCCCGCGTCGCCGGCAAAACGCACAACCTTGACCACGCCGGCCAGAGCGCTCGCGGCCGAATCGTCCAGGCGCTCCAGCGACCCGCCCGGCACAGGACAGCTGCGTATGGCGGCAAAGAGCATCCCGGGCAGGCGCACGTCGGCCCCGTAGATTGCCGAGCCATCGACCTTGGCCGGCACATCGAGGCGTGCGGCGCTCGTGCCCACCAGGCGCCGCTGCGCTGCGCTCTTGGGCAGCACCTCGCCCGAGACGCCAAGGTTCGCTGCTTCCTGCGCCAGGGCCCCGTAGGCCAGGCGTCCAGCGCGCCGGTGCAAGACCGCGCCCCCCGCCGTCGTGCACTCCAGGGTCGAGACGTTCCAGCGCTGCGCCGCGGCGGCCACGAGCATGACGCGCGCTGAGGCGCCCGCCATGCGCAGGGGCTCGTAGGCATCGCGCACGCTCGAACTGCCCCCGGTGATCTGCACCCCGAGGAAGGCGCCGGTAAGACGCCCCATCGCCGCAAACTGGCGCGCGAGGAAGGTCTCCTCGTCGTCCGGGTGAAACCACCAGCTCGCCGCAAAGACCACGCGATTGCCGTAGACCTTGCCCCTTCCTGCGGGTTCCAGGTGAATCATGGAGAGCGGAAGATCAAGTTCCTCGGCCACGATCATGGGCAGGGCCGTGGAAATCCCCTGGCCCATCTCGACGTGGGCCATGGCCAGGTTCACTGTGGAATCGGCGTTGATGCGCACCCAGGCATTGAGGCCGACCGCCCCCGTGCGCGGTTCCAAGGACTGGGTATCACCGATGGGATCGGCCAGCAGCCCCCCGCAGCCCACCAGCAGGCCGGTGCCCGCCGTGCCGGCGACGAGGCCACCGATGACAAACGCGCGCCGGTCCATGGAAGCGTCGCGGTCCGGCTCAGGCGTGCCGGTGCAAAGCGAGCGCGGCGCCACGAATGGCCGCGCGCACGCGTTGATAGGTACCGCAGCGGCAGATGTTGTCGATCGCTGCGTCGATCTGGGCATCGCTGGGTTCGGGTACGGCGCTGATCAGGCCCAGTGCCGCCATCAGCATCCCGCTCTGGCAGTACCCGCACTGGGGCACCTGGTGTTCGATCCAGGCCTGCTGCAAGGCCTGCAGGCGCGCGCTGTCCGCGCTTTCTATCGTGGTTACCGCGCGCCCCCCCAAGGCCTCGACCGGCAGCACGCACGAGCGCGCCGCCTGTTCATCGATGAGCACGGTGCAAGCGCCACAGGAGCCCACGCCGCACCCGTACTTGGTACCCGTCAGGTTCAGGTGATCGCGCAGGACCCAAAGCAAGGGCGTCGCCGGGTCGACCGTAAGCTCGGTGCGCTTGCCATTGAGGGTAAAGACAACCGGTGCCGCCATCGCCGCCTCCGCAGAATTCCGGAGGCGATTATGGGGTATGGGAAAAACGTCCGGTCAGGCGGCTGCCAAATTGGAGGCGCCGAGCACGTTCGTGCTTTCCGGCGCAGGAAACCGCAGTGGCGCCGGTTCCGTCGCCACGGACACCGATGCGGGCGGCGACCAGTGACCATCCAGGTCGGGCCCCGCAATCACCTGCACGGGGGTGGGCTGCAGCTGGCGCGCCAGCTCGATCGCCGGCACCAGCACGCGCAGGGTGTCGTCGGTATCAATGGCCCCAATCACGCGCAAATCGACGTGATCTTCTTCCAGGCCGGCAATCCGCGCCGCGGCAGCGCGGGTGCGCGCCTCATCGACCGTGGCCACCCACAGTCGCAGGCGGCCTTCCACCATCTGCGCCGTGCCCCGGGCAAGACTTGCACCGGCAAGGGCCGCATCGACGTTGGCTTGAAAGAAACGCGCCTGATCCTCGTCCGGGAGCTGTGCCATGAGCCGCGCCAGGACTTGGCGGGTCAACCAGTATCCGCGCGCCACCACGGCCACCGCCGGCTGTGCGACCTGCACGCCTCGACCACAGGATTTGCCATAGGAGAGCACCTGCACCACGCCCGGCGCCTTGCGCATCTCTTCGATGATGTCCAGGGTTGGGGCGTCTGCGTCTTCCGGCAGGGCCCCCACCGCTGCATACACCATGCAGGGCAGACGCACGTCGGCGCTGCAACGGCGCGGCGCAGACACAACGGCAGGCTCGGCTGGCGCCGGCTGTTCCTGCGAACCGAAGCGCAGGAGGGCACGAAGGGCCCCGGAACTGCCGGCGGGGCTGGCTTCCGAAGGGCTCAAGTGCCTGTCTGCGTATGCCACGTTGCCTGTCTCGATTGCCGTAAGGAATTTGTTGTTGTCTGCGCCCCACCCATCGCCGCGAAGCGTAAGAGGTATTACGGCATCCCGGAAGAGGGGCAGTATCCCGCATGGACGCAGCGAGACCTTCGGATGAGCGCCAAGCTACCCCGGATTGGGTAGCCTTCATCGAATCTCGTTTGCCAATTAAGGATGTCAGAGCGCTGCTCTGGGTGCCGTCAATGCTGGCCCTCGCCGCTAAAACAAAATTCTGGCGCGCTGACGCACACTCAACCGCCCAGGCCGACCATTCGAGGATTGCACCCGGTCCCAGTGATTACCGGTGCTGTAGCGGTAGCCCAATCGACAGGGCCTCCGCCTGCGATCGACTGCCCGGTCAAAACGACCTTGCAACCTGCGAAGGGGAGGGATCCGGTAGCGTCAACGGTGATTATTGCCGTCGTTGCTGATCCATTCGCGAGTACTGGCGTAACGCCATCAATGGTTGCAAATGAATATCCAGCGGCAATATATCCGCCACCGATCAAATTCGCCAGGGTGTCACAACTACCAGCGACGACGACGCCACCATTGTTCTGCGCACATTCCCCAATAGCAGTTTGCACTGGCGCAATCTGCGTCCACATGCCGGACCAGCGCGAACGAGTTACATATTGCTGATACTGCGGAATCGCGATTGCAGCAAGAATGCCGATGATTGCCACCACAATCATCATTTCGATCAATGTGAATCCGCTCTGGGCGTATCGCGGATTGCTATTTTGTCTCATGGTTTGTGTTCCCAATCAAATTCATATGGGTCCCGCCTTACACAATTTATTGCTGGGTACGTCCGGATATAAAGCAAGTTGCGAGCCAGGCAAATAAGGCCTTCGCGTTTAAAAAACTCCGGGGGTGTCGTCGAGTCTTGTGCAAAGCGGCAACTTTTTTAAATTGCGCGCTCGACGACAGCAAGGCGCCTGGTGCCAGCGGTTCCATTCGGCCGCATGCAGAGGACAATCACCCACCCATTTCCACCGGGTAACAGGGGAAAACACAAAGGCGTTGCAAAATTGCGAGCTAAATCATTTCAATCCTGCAAAAGAAAAGGGGCGGCAATTTCGCCGCCCCCTTTCAAACATCCAAAAAAATTAATCGTCAGAACTTGCAGCTATCAACCACCCATTGCGGTCATGCGCGGCGTACAGCCAGTGCCCGTAACGGTCGGCGTCCAGATTACGCCGCCACCCGTTGTCGCAGCGGAAGTGGCCGCAAGAACGACCTTGCAGCCGTTCAAGGCCGAAACACCCGTGCCGTCGACCGTTAGCGCGCTAGCCGCCATCGTAAATGCGGCGCCATAAAGTTGGGCAGCCGTCGGAGCCACATAGCCGTTTACCAGGTAGCCATTTGCAAGGGCAGACAGGTTTGCCACAGTGTCACACGGAGCCGCGCCGACCGCGCCGCCATTGTTCTGTGCGCACTCGCCCACAGCTGTCTGGATCGGGGCAAGTTGTGTCCAGATGCCGGACCAGCGCGAACGGGTTACGTACTGCTGATACTGCGGAATCGCGATTGCAGCAAGAATGCCGATGATCGCCACGACAATCATCAATTCGATAAGGGTGAAACCACCCTGCACCTTTTGCATTTGACGCTTC
>Ga0209698_10000070_pt1 | contig 92289 bp, 87 predicted proteins | sample LitLauG_LLR_2012_FD_187203 | JGI IMG/M metagenome (GOLD analysis project Ga0209698, IMG submission 187203) | Freshwater sediment microbial communities from Pennsylvania, USA - Little Laurel Run_MetaG_LLR_2012 (SPAdes) (version 2) | ecosystem: Environmental > Aquatic > Freshwater > Creek >... | reverse complement strand
CGCTCAGCCAGCCCCGGAATTCCTCGCTGTCCAAACATGCCTCCTCGAATCAGAGGCCATCACCCTAATCCGCACCAACAGCTAACGCTATAAGAGCCCTTTTTGGCTTTTTTGTCAAGTATTTTGCCAAGGATCTCCAAGCTTTTTGCCAAGGTTTTCCAAACAATCTGTTGGTCGTTTAATGCGATATCAATGGGTTATTGTCACAAAAACCCGATTCTTGGTTGTTGCGTCCCGGGCGGCCTTCCGCGCCGGAAGCGAAAAGCGACGCGCTTGGCGCGAATGAACAATCGTAACATAGTTTACGTTTTTCAGAAAGCCATCTTTAGCGCCGGAGACGCTCGGGACGCCGCGTGACGAAGATCACTCATGACTTCCTTGAGGGCGACTCTGACGCTGCACACTCGGGTCAACCAGATCAATCTTCGTTCCCGCGGGATAACCGAATATGCGTTCAAATTTCTCGGCCCCCAGGATCGCCGCCGCCTTGTCGAGCATGGCTTGATTGGCCGCGTTGAGCGCTTCCGCCTGTTGCTCGGGGCCACCCTCGAGTTTAGGCGGAACAGAGCGACGCGCTTCGTCTCTTAGAGACAGCAATTCTTGTAACAGCGCAGCATCCTTGTCGCCGAGGACGAGACGCGCGTGCTCTTCAAATTCGTCCGGCGCCATCGCCATTTTCGATACTTCGCCTCTTGCCGCGGCAACAATCGCTTGCGAGCAACTCTGAATCTTGGCCGCCCAGGCCGAATGTTGTTTGCCATAAGTCCCGTATAGGAACGTGCTGGCCATATATCCTCTTGCGCGGCGGACAGTCAGTTGGGCTCCGCTTGCTCCTGTCGCGTAGAGCACCTGATTGGCCAATTGATGGCAGACGCCGTCGACGCCATAGGAATAGATCGTTCCGCGCGCCGCCGGCATGGTGTTCGAGTCGGCATTCGCTTGAACCAGACACTTCGCCAGCGGCACAGTTCCCGCTTGCCGCCCGAGAAATCCCGTCGGGTTCCCGGGCGTCCCGCCATGAGCATGATAGCCGCCCCAGCAAAACCAATAGTTGGCGCCCGCAGCCGCGACAGCATTCGCGTCGGGATAATTATGCGCCTGATTGTCGAAATCGGTGACCCAGGTGTGATCAACAGGCGCGCCACTAAAAAACGCGGGCGTCGCCCAAGCAAAGAGCGTCACAGGACTTGCCATTTCGATCCCCTGTTTCAAAGCGAGCCTACGCTCTTCACGAAAACTAGCAAATTATGCCGTCATGACCGGCACAAGGCCGGTCATGACGCTTGTGAGCGAAACAGCCTCCCCTCGCGGCCTCAACGGTTGAGCTCCTCGTACAGGTCGCGCCAGTCAGGATTTGCTTCCAGAATCTTGCTCACTTTCCAGGCGCGCGACCAATACTTCATGTTCTTTTCGCGCTGGATCGCGTCGCCGATGCTCTCGTAAAATTCGCTGTAGACGAGGCGCTTGAGGCCGTAGCGTTGGGTGAAACCTTTCACGAGCCCTTCGCGATGCTGCCAGGCGCGGCGCGAAAGATCGGCTGTCACGCCCGGTGTAAAGCGTGCCGTTGGGGCGGTTGGTCATGATGTAGACCCAGCCGCCCGACATTTTTCTGGCGCTCCTCTATCGTCATGACCGGACTTGTTCCGGTCATCCACACTGGGACGTTATCGCACACTCCGGGGATGTTGGCTGCGCGACGCAGTGGCCATCGCATCGACGACGGCAGCGGGTTCTTTCGACGGACCGCGTGGATGACCGGACAAGCCCGGTCATGACAAGCGGACTATGACGGACCGGGCAGCGCGATCAGTCCGCCTTGACCAGAAACCCGCGCCACCGTCATGACCGGCCTTGTTCCGGTCATCCACGCCGCGATGTCATCGCACACTCCAGGGACGTTGGCAGCGCGCCGCAGCGGCCATCGCGTTGACAGCGGCGACGGGTTCTTTTCCCGGAGCGCGTGGATGACCGGGACAAGCCCGGTCATGACGGAACAGGGATTTGGCCAGCGCCGCTTCGCTCCCGAACAGCCTCGCCCCACGTCATGACCGGGCTTGTCCCGGTCATCCACGCCGCGCCATCGCGCCGCACCCGCTCATGTGCGCAATGCCTTACCCACACCCGTCAGAGAGCGCCGTCGACCTCATGGAAGCTTCGGAAGTGTGAGCATCCATGAGGTCGACGGCGCGGTGGGTCGGCGGGAGGGGCGGGAGCGAGGTAGCGGCGCTGTCAAATATCACACTGCGTCCCTGCCCAATTCTATTCCTGCCTTTTGCGCGTTTAGCCTCGCATAGCCTCTCATCATTTTCTCGCGGAATCCGTACCAACCAGATCCAAACCACGTCAATATTTCTCCGTGTCCATCACTCTTCAAGGAAAGTAGTCTTTGATTGAATTGTACTCTCGTCAATTCGCTGCGATGATGGCGCTGCTTCATTATTCTTCGGTAAGACGCCTCGTAGACTTCGGATACCTGTCTAGTGTCAGATGTGGTATCGGCGAGGGCCCACAGCACTTCTTGATAATCTTCCGACAGCCGAGTCTTCTTCGTCGCTTTATCATATTGTATTCTTAGTGTCGGCTCGGCGCGCTGCAGCGCTCCATTGATGCCCGATTGAAAATCGTCGATTCGGATCGAGTTGCAGACCTCGCTTGATTCAAATAATGACCAAAACATCGACTCCCCAATAAGATGGACAAAATGAGGGAATCCGTCACTTATCTGGCTAATTCTAATTAAGTATTCTCGCTCAATTGAGATCTGTAATTTACTTGCAACTCCGTTTATTATTTGCCACAAATCAGTATGATTTAGCCGTTCCAGTTTGATCGGTTCAAGTATTCTTCCTGCAGACGGATGACTGCCGATAATTTCGTTTATGTCGGAAGCAATTCCGCAAAAGACGAAATTAATATCTTCTTCAATTTCCGCCAAATTTTTAATAAATTCGGCAAATTTCTCTTTCTCCGCGGTGTTCCTGATACGTTCCATCTCATCGACGACAACAATTTGCTTTCCAACTCCCTTCCTCGCGACGTATTTAATCAAATCAAGTGCGTCGTTAATAGTATTGGGCGACGCGATACTTGCTGTCCTCGGCGTTCCTTTATTTATATTTATACCGTTCCCCATTATATTAAACCCTGCCGATTGCCCCGCAGCTGGCTTTTCAATTCGATCCTCTATTCTAATTGTGCTATTGGCAATCGCTTGTATTACACCGGAAAATGTTGTTTCGTTTTCGCAAATTACGTAAATCATTTTTCTGGTCGCGCTCGTGTGCAACTGCGCGGTCGTCATAGCGAGAGACGTCTTGCCTACGCCCCTATCTCCGTAAATAAATATTTGCCTACCTGGAGAATTCAGACTCTTCGATATAGTCAACAGATTCTTATCTCGCCCATAGAGACGCTCAGGGGTCTTTACTGACGTGGATGGAGTCAGATTTTGCCTTAATATTTCTTTGAACTGTTCCTCCGATACGCCTTGAATGGACATGCGCTTTAAACTCCTGACGAGGCCAACTCGTGAGAAAATTCGGTCAATACTCCCCTCAGCTACACCCCGTCGTCCCCCCGCAAGTATCGCACTTCAGACACGTCCCATTCCGCACCATCGTAAAATTCCCGCACTCCGGACACGCCTCGCCCACGTAGCCCTTCATCCGCGCCTCGGCGCGTTTGTCGGCGACCGAGTCGGGCGCCGCGAAAGCCACTCCCGCGAGCGGGTCGGGGGCTGCGGAGAAATCGCCCTTTAGCGCGGTCGCGCCGTGTGTGGCGTAGCCGTGGGCGGGGTCCATCGAGGCGCCATGCCCGTCGCCGGCGCCGCCGCGCACCAGCATCAGCCGGTCGGTCTTGGAGCCGCGCACCAGGCCCTTGCTCACCACCGAGGCCGGCGAGCCGGGCCCACGGCCGGGCGCCCTGCCCTGCTCCTCGCCGCCGCCGAGCGCATCGTGGCCGAGGTCCTCGGGCACGACATGCGCGAGATCGTTGCGGCCGAGATAGGAGATGGCGAGTTCGCGGAAGACGTAGTCGAGAATCGACGTCGCGTTCTTGATCGCGTCGTTGCCCTGCACGAGGCCAGCCGGCTCGAAGCGCGTGAAGGTGAACGCCTCGACATATTCCTCGAGCGGCACGCCGTATTGCAGGCCGAGCGAAATCGCGATGGCGAAATTGTTCATCAGCGAGCGGAAGGCGGCGCCCTCCTTGTGCATGTCGATAAAAATTTCGCCGAGGCGCCCGTCCTCGTATTCGCCGGTGTGCAGATACACCTTGTGGCCGCCGACGGTGGCTTTTTGGATGTAGCTCTTGCGGCGGTTGGGCAGGCGCTCGCGTTCGCGCTGGCGCTCGACGCGCTCGATGATGCGCTCGACGATACGTTCAGCCACCATCGCGGCGCGCGCCGGCGTGTTGGCGGCGATGATCGCCTCGACCGCCTCGGCCTCTTCGTCGTCATCATTCTCGATGAGCTGCGAGTTGAGCGGTTGCGAGAGTTTCGAGCCGTCGCGATAGAGCGCGTTGGCCTTCAGCGCGAGGCGCCAGGACAGCATGTAGGCGTCCTTGCAATCCTCGACGCTCGCGTCGTTGGGCATGTTGATCGTCTTGGAGATCGCGCCCGAGATGAACGGCTGCGACGCCGCCATCATGCGGATGTGGCTCTCCACCAAGAGATAGCGCTTTCCCGTGCGCCCACACGGGTTGGCGCAATCGAACACGTTGTAATGTTCGAGCTTCAGATGCGGCGCGCCTTCCAGCGTCATCGCGCCGCAAACATGCACGTTGGCCGCGTCGATCTCCTGGCGGGAGAAGCCGATATGGGCGAGCAGATCAAAGCCCGGCTCGTCGAGTTTTTCCGCCGGAATTTTCAGCACGTTCGATACAAACTCGGCGCCGAGCGTCCACTTGTTGAAGACGAAGCGAATATCGAACGCGCTCGCCAGACCGGCGTCGATTTTCGCCAGCGTGGCGGCGTCAAACCCCTTGGCGCGCAGCGTCGTGTGATTGACGCCGGGCGATTGCCCGAGCGAGGCGTGGCCAACGGCAAAAGCCTCGATCTCGCCGATCTCGGCTTCACCGTAGCCGAGCGCGCGCAACGCTTCGGGCACGGCGCGGTTGATGATCTTGAAATAGCCGCCGCCCGCCAGCTTCTTGAACTTCACCAGCGCGAAGTCCGGCTCGATGCCGGTGGTGTCGCAATCCATCACCAGGCCGATCGTGCCGGTGGGCGCGACGACGGAGACCTGCGCGTTGCGATAGCCGTGCTTCTCGCCTTGCGTGATCGCCTCGCGCCAGACGCGGCGCGACGCGGCGGAAAGGTCCGCCCAGGCGGCGCCGGCGCGCGCGATGGACTCGTGATCGAGCGGCGTCGGCGCGACGCTGAGCTGCTCATAGCCGTCGACATGGCCTTCCGCCGCGCGCGCATGATTGCGCATCACCCGCAGCATGTGCGCGGCGTTCGCCTTGTGGCCGGGGAAGGCGCCGAGTTTTGCCGCCATTTCCGCCGAGGTCGCATAGGCGCCGCCGGTCATGATCGCCGAAAGCGCGGCGCAGATCGCGCGGCCCTCGTCGCTGTCATAGGCGATGCCGCACGACATCAAGAGGCCGCCGATATTGGCGAAGCCAAGGCCGAGCGTGCGGTAATCGTACGAGTTCTTCGCGATCTCCTTCGAGGGGAATTGCGCCATCGTCACCGAAATTTCCAGCGTCAGCGTCCACAGCCGCACTGCATGTTCATACGAGGCGACATCGAAGACGCGCGTGACGGGATCGCGGAATTGCAACAGGTTCAGCGACGCCAGATTGCAGGCGGTGTCATCGAGGAACATGTATTCGCTGCACGGATTGCTCGCGCGGATCGGGCCGGACGCGGGGCACGTGTGCCAGTCGTTGATCGTCGTGTGATATTGCAGGCCGGGATCGGCGGAGGCCCAGGCGGCGGCGCCGATCTTCTCCCACAGGTCGCGCGCCTTCAGCGTCTTGTGCGTCTTGCCATCGAGCCGGCGCTTGAGATCCCAGTCGCCATCGCTCTCCACCGCGCGCAAAAACGCGTCGGTGACGCGCACCGAATTGTTGGAGTTCTGACCCGACACGGTGAGATACGCCTCCGAATCCCAGTCGGTGTCGTAGGTGGCGAAATCGAGATCGCGATAGCCCTGCTTGGCGAACTGGATGACGCGCTTGATGAGATTGTCCGGCACCTCGTTGCGGCGCGCGGCCTTCACCTCGCGCTTCAACGCGGGGTTCTTCTCCGGCATGAAGCAATCGTCGCCCGAGCCCTCGCAATTGACGCAGGCTTTCAGGATCGCCTTCAGGTGGCGCTTGGCTATCTTAGAGCCAGTGACGAGCGCGGCGACCTTCTGCTCCTCCTTCACCTTCCAGTCGATATAGGCTTCGATGTCGGGATGGTCGGCGTCGACCACGACCATCTTGGCGGCGCGACGCGTGGTGCCGCCCGACTTGATCGCGCCCGCCGCCCGGTCGCCGATCTTGAGGAAGCTCATCAGGCCCGACGAGCGTCCGCCGCCCGACAGTTTTTCGTTCTCGCCGCGCAAGGCGGAAAAATTCGTGCCGGTGCCCGAGCCGTATTTGAACAAGCGGGCTTCCCGCACCCACAGGTCCATGATGCCGCCCTCGTTGACGAGGTCGTCGGCGACCGACTGGATGAAGCAGGCGTGGGGCTGGGGATGTTCGTAGGACGACTTCGACTTCGTCAGCTTGCCCGTCTCGAAGTCGACGTAATAGTGGCCCTGGCCGGGACCGTCGATGCCATAGGCCCAGTGGAGGCCGGTATTGAACCATTGCGGCGAATTGGGCGCGGCCATCTGCCTGGCCAGCATGAAGCGCATTTCGTCGAAATAGGCGCGCGCGTCCTCCTCGGCGGTGAAGTAGCCGCCCTTCCAGCCCCAATAGGTCCAGGCGCCGGCAAGCCGGTCGAACACTTGTTTGGCTGAAGTCTCCGAACCGAATCGCTCCGCCTTGGGAAGATCCTGCAACGCCTCCTCGTCGGGAACCGAGCGCCACAGGAACGACGGCACGGAATTTTCCTCGACGCGCCTGAGGCGCGCGGGAACCCCCGCCTTGCGGAAATATTTTTGCGCGAGCACGTCGGCGGCGACCTGACTCCAGCCGGCGGGCACATCGATCTTGTCGAGCGAGAAAACCACCGACCCGTCGGGGTTGCGGATTTCGCTGCGCGTCGTCTGAAAATCGATCAAAGCGTAGGGTGAAACGTCCGCCTTGGTGTATCGCCGTTCAATGCGCATCTTTTTATCCTACCTTTTTCATGCGGGCAAAGCTCCGCATTGCCGCAACGCGACCCGCCCCCGCATGCCAACAATGATCTGCAAAATGGAATCGCTATTGCGATCTTTGCGATTCCTAGCCGGAAACGGTCGTCTTTATCAACGCCGCATCAACGCAATCCCGTCACTTTTTTGCCACACTCAATAACTCGCTGAGTGAACGACGCCCTGTTCGTTCGAGCACTGTTGAAAGCTTCGCATCCGACCGGAAATCGGAAGCAAAGTTAGGGCCGTAAGTCTCGCGCAGAGTGCCGACCCGGGTGTCGCCACGTTTCCGGTCGATTTGACCGTCCAAGTCTCTGTGCCGACCATCAAGTCCAGGTTGCTTGAGTGACATTGGCTTCGCTCCTAAGTCTATTGCCGATCGACGTTCCGCCGGGACATCAAGTACCGAAGCTATCCCCGTCTGGAGGATCGCCCAGATAGCCGCAGCCCTGGCAGTACAACTTATTTCCGCCCGATGGGTGCATGGGACCCGCTCCGCATAGGCAATTTGGCCAGCTTATCGATCCTGCCGGTTCGGAGAGCCCGCTCCCGTTGGCAGGGGAAGGCGCATTGTCATTGGTTGTTGACCGCGACGCGGGACGCGCACCCGACAACCGGTTACTCAACTCCATCAATCCATCGAGAATTTTCTTTCTGTTCCGCCTTTTGTCCAGCTTCTCCCACACAATCTGCGCGGCCGGTTGGCTTACCCCGAATTTCACAGATATCTGCTCGGCGGATTCGCACACTTGAGCAAGTTTGATATTGACTAAGAAAAAGGAACCAAAGGCGCTCGCGGGACGCTCAAAGGTTTGAACGATTGGAGACATAGGCGTGGCGCGCTTAACGCCAGTCAGGCGTGCCAGCGTCCTCCCCTGATGCCCCAAGACGATATGCCCCAACTCGTGGGCAAGCGTCATCCTCGCGCGATGTTTTCCACGAACCGCGTCAAGAAAGACTGACTCTCTCACCTTAACAAACACTTGACCGACGTCCGACGTGTACTCGGCATCTGTCCCGATCATTTGATCATCGGCTACGACGGACAAAACGAGTCGTTTGATCCCTTCAATTGTCCAAACTTTGTGGGACCTGAAGCATCTTACGACGTCCACGAAACAATCTTCATCCGAAAGTCCAAAGAATCGTCGGAGCGCAGCCGCTAGTCCTTGAAGTTCTTCGTCAGAATACCAACCTCCGCGCCCACCTTTTGCCATTTAAGCCTCCGCTTAAGCCGCACGCGCGCAGTTGCCCCGCAACGCCGATATTCTGCCTTGTCGAAATGGCAATTACGTCCGCCAATCGCCAACATGAACCGCAAATCGTGCTTACGTCGGAATATGCTCCGTGTCAATATGTTGCGCGGTTACGTTTTGATTGCACAATATATGGTATCATCTATTCGTTAGCAGCCCGTAAACCTCCCGAAGCCGCAAGTCCGGACGTCTCGCGAAGCCGGAAGACGAGCCGAGCGAAATGGACTCCGCTTTGCGCCGCAGACGTGGAGCCGCTGGACAGAATTGCGGACCCTCGCCATAGTCCCGCCGACCCGATTGAGCCCGAGGCCCATGAAGCTGTTTTTCCTGCGATTTTTCACCTGGTGGAACGGCGCCTCGCTCAACACGCTCTACTACACGCGCCATCACGGCGAAAAGGTCGGCGAGGATCAGTTCGGCAATATCTATTATCGCTCGCCCGGCGGCGCGATCGATCCGGCGCTCGGCTTCGATCGGCGCTGGGTGATCTACAACGGCGAATCGGAGGCGTCGATGACGCCCCCCGGCTGGAACGGCTGGCTGCACCACACGGTGGACACGCCGCCGACGTCGGAGACCTACAAGCCGCGCGACTGGGAGCGCCCGCATATCGGCAACCCCACCGGCACTCCGGCGGCGATTCGCCCAAAGGGCTCGACCATGGAGATGGGCCGGCGCCAAGCTTCGACCGGCGATTACGAGGCCTGGACGCCGGGCGGGTAACGCATCGTCCTTGCTGAACGGGGAGGATCCCGATGCCGATGACGGCGGAGGAAGCTCGCGAACTCGCCCTCGCCTTCGACGACGCGAGTGAGGCTCCGCACTTCGATCGGACGGCGTTCCGCACGCCGCGGCGCATTTTCGCGACGCTCGCCCGCGACGGCTCCGACATGAACCTGATGCTCGATCGCGACCTGCAGGAGTTCTACTGCGAGCAGGCGCCGGACGCCTTCGCTCCCGTCCCCGGCGGTTGGGGCCAGAAAGGCGCCACACGCTGCGTGCTAAGCGCAGCCGATCGCCAAACCTTTCGAGGAGCGCTGACGGCCGCGTATGATCGGGCCAACCAGTCGCTCTCCCAAGCGCCCCGGAAGCGGAAATGACCGACCTGGGTTCGCCGGCGGCCTTCATTTCGCCCCGCTTTGTGGAGAAACAGCGCCTATGATAAAGCGCCTTCTGATGCAGCGGCGGACCCGAATCACAGCATGAACGCGACGAGCCGCTCTTGGGCCGCGACCGCCCTCATCGCCGCGACCTTGGCGGCAGGCCCAGCTATGGCCGACAGAATCGTGCATCCGACCGCGGTTTTCGCGGGTCTCGACAAAATCACCGGCCGCATCATTTCGTTTGAAGTGGCGATCAACGAAACCGTGCAGTTCGGTTCGCTGCAGATCACCCCGCGCGTCTGCAACACGCGCCCGGCGACCGAAGCGCCGCAGACCGACGTGTTCGCCGAAGTGGACGAGATTGGCGACAAGGAAAATTTTCGCCGCATCTTTAGCGGCTGGATGTTCGCCGCCAGCCCCGGCCTGCACGGCATCGAACACCCGGTGTATGATATCTGGCTGACCGACTGCAAAGGCGGCACGCAAGTCATCCATACCAAGCCCGATGTCGCCGACGCGCCGGAAGCCGTTCCCGCCGACACCGCAGCGGCAAGCGACGCCAAGCCGGCGCCCGCGCCCAAAAAGCGCAAGCCGAAACCCGCCCCTCCGGTTGACGCCGGCCCGGCCCCGCTCGATCTGAGCGCCGGGCCCACGACCCAGACGGTTCCGGTCGCTCCGCCCCCTGTGGCGCGCGCCGCCCCGTCGCGGCGCTTCTTCCCCACCGATCAGCCGCCGATTCCCCCGGGCGACGTCGGGCAATAAGTCGCCGCGCGCGGCCGCGTCAGCCCTGGCGTTGCCGCTGCCCGGCGCCGGCTGCGGGTCTGGCGGAAACTTTCATGGACAGCTCCTCCGCGCCGAATCCGATGCGCGCGCTGCGCACCGGAGCCGCGCCCTGCGCGTCAAAGCCGACCGCGACGCGAACATACGTGTCGTCGGCGCATTGGTCGCATGAGGCGTCAAACGCCACCCAGCCGAGATCGGGAACAAACGCCTCGGCCCAGGCATGGCTCGGGTCCTCAGCCCCTTTGTCCACCACGCGATAGCCGCAGATATAGCGCGAGGGAATCGCCAGCCAGCGCGCGCAGGCGATAAAAATATGCGCGAAGTCGGCGGCGCCGCCGCGCCTCAGCGCGAACGCCTCGACGGCGGAGACGCTTCCCGATCCCGCCGTCTCCTCCAGCGCCATCTCCGAATGGATCGCCGCCATCAGCGGATGCAGAAGCTGCAACGGCGCAATATGTTCGCCAGCGGCGTCGCGTGCAAATTCGCGCAGCGCACCATTGGCTTCGGCCAGCGGCGAGCCGCGCAGGAAAATCTCGGCCGGCAGCGGCTCGACGGCGCCGCGAATGACGCCAACCGTATCGAACGTTTCAACCTCGCCTTCCGCGACGATGCGCACGTGGCCGATCGGGCCCTGATGGGTGAACGTATGCGTGATATTGCCGAGCGAATCCTCGCTCTGGCGCAAAGTCCCGTCCGCATCGCTCGTCAGGCGCCAGCGCAGCACATGTTGCGCCTCCAGGCTGCGCGGCGTCAGGCGCAGGAGCTGGATGACCGAGCGCGCCGGCGGCGCATAGTCAAAGGACGCCTCGTGCGAAATCTTGACGCGCATCGCCTTCACTGTCTCCGGTCGTCTTGCGCCGCGACCAAGTCAGCGCGCCGCTCCTCAGACAAACAGGTACTGCTCCGAAATCGTCGTCGAAAGGCGGGCGTTGTCTTCGAGAAAGGTTTCGATGAACTCATGCAGCCCACCCTGGAATATCTCGTCCATCGTCGAGCGCTCCAGCCGCGTTAGCATGGCGCGCGCCTGGCGCTGCGCGGCGCCGCTGCGGCCATCTTCGCGCGCCAGAGCATCGAGAGCCCGATCGATGCTTTCATAACATGAGATCAGCGATCGCGGCATTTGCGCTTTGAGGATCAGCAGATCGGCGATGAGCCAGGGTTTTATCTGATCGCGATAGACCCAGTGATAGGCCGTGGCGGCCGATACCGAACGCAGAATCGCCACCCACTGGAAATAGTCGAGCGAGCCGCCGACGGATTCGGATTCGGGCAGCAGCAGATGATACTTCACGTCGAGCAGGCGCGCGGTATTGTCGGCCCGTTCGATGAAAAGTCCGATCCGGTTGAACCAGTAGGAATCGTTGCGCAGCATCGTTCGATAGCAGGCGCCGTCGAAATCCAGCGAAGCCTTTTTGACGTAATCGAGAAAACGCGCGAGCGCCTCGCGATCAAATTCCTTCGCTCCGCGCCGGCGCGTTTCAAAGCGCTTGAGCTCGAGCCACGCGTCGTTGATCGCCGTCCAGGTCTCCGTCGTCAACGCGGTGCGCACGGCGCGACCGTTGGCGCGCGCGTTCTCAAGGCAATTGCAGATCGACGAAGGATTCGATCGGTCGAACGTCAGGAACTCTATCGCTCCGGCCTCGTCGAGCTTTTCATGCTCTTCGTAAAACGCTTCGAGCGCATCGACGGAATTGAGCGCGCCCTCCCATTCGGCCATGTCCTCCGGCGTGGATTTGGGCAGGATTTCGAGCCGCAGCGTCGCCTCGATCGTGCGCGCGATAAAATCGGCGCGCTCCATCGAACGGGCGAGCCAGAACAGATTGTCGGCGGTGCGCGCCAGCATGCTCAGCGCTCTCCCGCCGGGCCATCGTCATCGACGATCCAGGTGTCCTTGGTGCCGCCGCCCTGACTTGAGTTGACGACGAGCGAGCCCGCTGTCAGCGCCACCCGCGTCAGCCCGCCGGGCACGATCCGCACGCCATGGGCGCCCGACAGGGCAAACGGCCGCAGGTCGACGTGGCGCGGCGACACGCCGCTGTCGAACGACGCTGGACAGGTCGAGAGCGCCAGCGTCGGCTGGGCGATGAAATTGTCAGGATCGGCCTTGAGCTTGGCGGCGAAGATTTCGCGCTGCGCCGCGCTGGCGTGCGGCCCCACCAGCATGCCGTAACCGCCCGAGCCATTGACCTCCTTGACCACCAGCTTGTCGAGATTGGCGAGCACGTACGACAGTTCCGACGGCTCGCGGCAGCGGAAGGTCGGCACGTTTTTCAGCAGCGGCTCTTCGCCCAAGTAGAATCGCACGATGTCGGGCACATAGGAGTAGATCGCCTTGTCGTCGGCGATGCCGGTGCCGACCGCATTAGCCAGCGTCACATTGCCCGCGAGATAGGCGCCCATCAGTCCCGGTACGCCTAACAAAGAGGCGGGATTGAACACCAGCGGGTCGAGAAAGTCGTCATCGACGCGCCGGTAGATCACATCGACCCGTTGCTGCCCACGCGTCGTGCGCATGTAGACGACATCATCGGCAACGAAGAGATCGCGGCCCTCGACCAGTTCGACGCCGAGCTTGTCGGCGAGAAACGAATGCTCGTAGTAGGCTGAGTTGAACGGCCCTGGCGTCAGCAGCGCGATCGTCGCATCGGCCCCGCCGACGCGCGGCGCGACCGAGCGCAGGCAGGCGAGCAACTCGTCGGGATAGGCCTCGACCGGCGCGACGCGATGCTGCGCGAACAGATCGGGCATCAGCCGCATCGTCACTTCGCGGTTCTCCAGCATGTAGGAGACGCCGGAAGGCGTGCGCGCATTGTCTTCGAGGACGTAGAAATCGTCGCCATCGATGCGCACGATGTCGATGCCGGCGATATGCACCCAGACGTCGTGCGGCGGGCGCCGGCCGATCATCTCCGGCCGATAGTAGGGATTGCGCAAGATCAGTTCAGGCGGAATCAGGCCCTCTTTGAGAATCGCGCGCGGGCCGTAGATGTCGCGCAGGAACATATTGAGCGCGTTGACGCGCTGGATGAGGCCCGTCTCCAGCCTGGTCCATTCGGCGCGCGAGATGAGTCGCGGGATGATGTCGAACGGTATCAGCCGCTCCGCCGCGTCCTTGTCGCCGTAAACGCCGAACGTGATGCCGATGCGGCGGAACATATATTCGGCCTGGGCGCGGCGGGCGGCGAGCGTATCGGACGGGGTTTGCGCGAGCCATCGCTCGATATGGCGATACAGCGGGCGCGCGCCCGCCTTACCTGCGCTCATTTCGTCGAAAAAACCCCCAGCTGTCATTACCGCTCCCGGCCAACCGGCGTTTGACAAGACGCTAGCAAGACCCGTACCGCAAGAGCAAAACAAGCGACCGTCGGCCAATGTCGCGCTTCACAACGTTTGGCCGCCCGCGCCCGCCAGCGCCTGTGCACCCGTCATCGCCAGATTGACCGGCCACTCCCCAAAATCGGCTTCCTGTTCGAGCGCACGCTTCAGCGCCCGCAAATATTGTTCGCGCGTTATCTCCACGGCGCCGAGGCTGGCCAGATGCGGGGTGACGAACTGCGTGTCGAGCAGCGCAAAGCCCCCGAGCCGCAGTCGCGCCACAAGATGCACCAGAGCGACTTTTGAAGCGTCGCGCGCAAGGTGAAACATGCTTTCGCCAAAGAACGCCGCGCCGAGGCAGACGCCGTAGAGGCCGCCGACGAGCGCGCCCCGCTCATAGACTTCGACGGAATGCGCGTGGCCGGCCCGGAACAGTTCGCCATACAGCCGGCGGATCTCGGCGTTGATCCAGGTCTTGTCGCGCTCGGCGCAGGCCGCGACGATTCTGTCGAAGCATGTGTCGGCGCGCACCTCAAAGCGATCGCCGCGCACGACCTTGGCGAGACTCCTGGAGATCTGAAGCTTGTCGAGCGGGAAAACGCCGCGCAGCGTCGGATCGACCCAAAACAAAGCCGCCGCGTCGCTGCTTTCCGCCATCGGAAACAGCCCGATCGAATAGGCGCGCAGCAGGATATCCGCGGTGAGCTCAAACGATTTGGCCGGGCCGGACATTGTTGAATGGTGCGGCGACGGCGGGCCGGCGTCAAGCACGCCGGGCGGTCGATGTGTCCGACCGCACGCAGCCGTGCTAGTGACTCATGACCCGTCCGGCGGTTAGTCTGCGGCAAAGAACCGAGCCGATATCGCCGACGCAAATCGACGGGGTTATCAGCCTCTTCCACCTTGGCGGATCGTCCTGAAGGCTGGCGGCAGCCAGGTGTAGTTCGTCCGACCGCCGTGAAGTGGAGACCATCATGCGCAACATAGCAATGCTCGGCCTGGGGACCATGGGCGCCGGCATGGCCGCCAACTGGCTCGCCAAGGGGTTCGACCTGACTGTATGGAATCGCACGCGCGCCAAAGCTAAGGCGCTCGGCGAGAAAGGCGCGAAGATCGCCTCGTCGCCGCGCGAGGCGGCGGCCGGCGCGGATTTCATTTTCGCCATGGTCGCAGACGATACGGCGTCGCGCACAGTCTGGCTTGGCGACACGGGGGCGCTGGCGGGCGCCAAACGCGGCGCGACCATCGTCGAATCGAGCACACTGACGCCGGCCTGGGTGCGCGAACTGGCGAGGGAAGCGCATGGCCATGGCTGCGGGTTCCTCGATGCGCCGGTCGGCGGCAGCCGGCAGGCGGCCGCTGACGGGCAGCTGGTCTTTTTCGTCGGCGGGGACGCAGCGACGCTTGAGCGCGCGCGGCCGGCGCTTGAAGCTGTCGGCCGCAGGACCAACCATCTTGGCCACGTCGGCGCTGGCGCGACGTGGAAGCTCATCAACAATCTGCTCATCGCGACCCAGACGGCGGCGCTGGCCGAAGCGCTGAATCTGGCGGAAAAGGCGGGATTCGACGCCGCGCAAACCGCGACGCTGATTCTCGCTGGCGCTGCCGCGAGCCCCATCGTGCAGATGAAACTGCCGCGCATGATCGAGGCGGATTTCGACGAGACGGATTTCGCCGTCTATCTCATGCACAAGGATGCGCGCTACGGCGTCGCGCTGGCGCAGCAACTCGGCTCGCCGCACGAGATGATCAGCGGCGCCGCCGCCGCGTTCGCGCGCGCCGAGGCGAAGGGGTTGGGCGCGAAGGACTTTGCCGCGGTGGCGGGATAGGGCGAATAGAGGCGAGGCCCGCTGGCCCTTTTCCATCTTCCCCGCCCGGCTTCAATCTGCGATGCTAATTCCACCAAAATTTTGAGGGAGGCTTGTATGTCCAGTTCCGCGCCGGGTTTTTCGACTTTGTCCATCCATGCCGGCGCCAAGCCCGACCCGACGACCGGCGCGCGCATAACCCCGATCTACCAGTCCACCGCCTTCGTCTTCGACGATGTCGACCATGCCGCGGCGCTGTTTGGATTGCAGGCGTTCGGCAATATTTACACGCGCATCACCAACCCGACGACCGCCGTGCTGGAAGAGCGCGTGGCGGCGCTGGAGGGCGGTTCGGCGGCGCTCGGCGTCGCCTCCGGCCACGCAGCCCAACACCTGATCTTCCACTCGCTGATGATGCCCGGCGATGAGTTCATCGCATCGACCAAGCTCTATGGCGGCTCGATCAATCAGTTCAACCACGCCTTCAAGAGTTTCGGCTGGCAGGTCAAATGGGCCAATCCCGACGACCCGCAAGCCTTCGCCGCCGCTGTCACCGACAAGACGAAAGCCATCTTCATCGAGTCGATCGCCAATCCCGGCGGCGTCGTCACCGACATCGAAGCCATCGCCGCGGTCGCCAAAAAGGCTCGCGTGCCGCTGATCGTCGACAACACGCTGGCGACGCCTTACCTCATCCGCCCGTTCCAGCACGGCGCCGACATCATCATCCATTCCGCCACCAAATATCTCGGCGGCCACGGCAATTCGATGGGCGGCGTGATCGTCGACGGCGGCTCGTTCAACTTCGCCGGCGACAAGCGCTATCCGATGATCTCGGCGCCGCGGCCCGAATATAACGGCATGGTGCTCGGCGAGACGTTCGGTAATTTCGCCTTCGCCATCGCCTGCCGCGTGCTGGGCTTGCGCGATCTTGGTCCCGCGATCTCGCCGTTCAATTCCTTCCTCATTCTGACCGGGATCGAAACGCTGTCGCTGCGCATGCAGCGGACCTGCGACAACGCGCTGGAGGTGGCGCGCCATCTCAGCAAGCACGACCATGTAAGCTGGGTGTCCTACGCCGGACTGGAAGGCGACAAATATCATGCGCTGGCGAAGCGTTACTGCCCGAAGGGCGCGGGCGGCGTGCTGACCTTCGGCGTGAAGGGCGGCTATGACGCGGGCATCAAACTGGTGAAGACGCTCAAGCTGTTCTCGCATCTCGCCAACATCGGCGACACCCGCTCGCTCGTCATCCACCCGGCTTCCACGACACACCGCCAGTTGACAGACGCGCAGAAGACCGCGGCCGGCGCCGGCCCCGATGTCGTGCGGCTGTCGGTGGGGATTGAGGACGCCGCGGATCTGATTGCCGATTTGGACGCGGCGCTGGCGTGAGCCGAAAGCGCTATGCCGGGCGAGCGTCGCGTGCGCTCGCTCGCGCATGCGCAACCGCCATTCCCAGCAACAGCATCGCGAACGCCTGATGCAAGAGCGCCGCCCAGATCGGCACGACGAGCAGCAGCGCGGTCACGCCCAGCGCCGCTTGCGCCACCGCCAATCCAGCGAAAACGCGGGCCCGGCGGGCCGTCGCGTTTGACGGCGCCAGCCGCGACGCATCGAGCGCATGCCATAACGCCATCGCGACGATCACATACGCAAGCAGCCGATGATCGAACTGCACGGTGACGATATCGTTGGCGAAGCTGCTCCACCACGGCGACGCCGCGAACAGTCCGTTGGGGACGATCGCGCCGTTCATCAGCGGCCAGGTGTTATAAATCAATCCGGCGCGCAAGCCGGCCACCAGGGCGCCAAGACCAAGCTGGCAGAATACCGCCAAGGCAATCAGCCGCGCGGTGAGGACGAGACGCGGCGGCGCGACCTCATTGTGTCGAGGCCGCAAGCCCGTCGCGGCATAGACCAGCGCGGCGAATGTCGCGGAGGCGATCAGCAGATGGATCGCTAGTCGCACCTGCGACACTTCGGTGCGCTCGCTAAGGCCGGAGGCGACCATCCACCAGCCGACGATCGGCTCCAGCGCCAGTAGTCCCGTCGCTATGATGACCTGGCGACCCAGAGCGCCCTTGAGCGCCCCGGCCCACCAGAACCACAAGGCGGGAAGCACGAAAGCCAGGCCGATGAGCCGCGCCAGCAATCGGTGGCTCCACTCCCACAAGAAGATGCTCTTGAAGCCATCGAGCGTCATGTCGGGAAACAGTTTCGAATACTGCGGGATCAGCTTGTAGCGCGCGAACTCCGCCTGCCAGTCCTCGCCGCTGAGCGGGGGGATGACGCCGGTGATCGGCCTCCACTGCGTGATCGACAGACCGGATTCCGTCAGGCGCGTCGCGCCGCCGACGATCACCATCGCAAAAATCAGCGCGGCGACAGCCCACAGCCAGAACCGCACCGCGGCGTCGCGGGGTGCGGCGCGGCTGGATCTCCCGGTGACGGCGGCGACACTGTTTGCGGCGGACATCGAACCCTCTGGCGACGCTTGCGCGGCGTGGCGGTTGCAGACATAAGCTTGCGCGCCGCGCGCCGCAATCGGCCAAGGCGCCGCAGCCCCGGAGACAAGCCATGACCCATCGCGCGCGAAAGTTTGTCGGCGGCGCGATCATGCTGATCTTCGTCGTGTTCTATGCGCTCATCGCGATGGCGCTGGCGGATTCGCGACCGCTGCAGGAAGCCCCTGCCCTCCTTCGAACGCTCGGTTATATCGTGCTTGGCCTGGCGTGGGTGCTTCCGCTGATGCCGCTGATCAAATGGATGGAGCGGCAGGATCGGAGAGCGTCGAGCTAGTCTACATTCACCCGGCTGCCACGGTTCCATAAGGCGAACGGCGCCCCCGACAGCAAAACCTCGACATTGCGTTCGTTCTGCCAGTTGCCGTTGATCGACAGGCGCGGCAGCGCTGCCAGATGCTCGCGGTGATCCGAGAAGATCATTCCCGGACGCGTCGTCACGGCAGTGGCAAAGCCGATCTCCCGGGCGAAAGCGAACTCGCGCGGGCCGGCGCTTGTCGGGTCGCCGACGGGATAGGCGAAATGGCGGACAGGCGCGCCGATCCGCGCTTCGATCCGCCGCTGCGAGTCGAGCATCTCCGCCCGCGCGACTTCAGCGGGCCATTTGGCCAGCATCCTGTGGCTTATCGAATGGGCGCCGAGCGTCGCCAGCGGGCGCCGGCTCAGCGCCGCGATCCCGCCCCAGTCCATGCAGAGAGTCTCGACCAGCGCGGCGCCGTCGACGCCCCACCGCGCGGCGAGTTCGCCGATCGTCGCCAGCAACCGATCCTCTGGGCCCGCGCGAAGCGCGTTGTAAAGCGCGGCGAACGCGCGCGATTTCTGACGCGGCGTGACAGTCCCGACTCGCTTGCCGTCCCATTCGATAGCGTCGGCGCGGCGCAGCGCTTCCTCGAGCTCCAGCCACCACATCCGCGCGCTGCGATCGGCGAAGCCCGTCGCGATATAGCAGGTGAACGGCGCGCCGTGGCGCTCCAGGATCGGCAGCGCATAGTCCAGCGTATCGCGGTAGCCGTCATCGAACGTCAGCGCGGCAAATGGCTTGTCCGACGCGCCGTCGAGCCGGCCGACCACCTCATCCATCGCGACGATCTCGAAGCCGAGACGCCGGACGAGGACGATCGTGCGTTCAAGAAACTCGGGTGTGATCTCCAACAAGCGATTGGGCGCAAAGCCCGGCAATGATGGCCGCCACGGCCGCACGTGGTGAAACATCAGGATCGCGCCGCGCCCGCGCGTCGTCCGCGCGGCGAGACGGTGCAGGCCGGTTGCGCCCAAAGCGGCGAAACCCGCGCCAATGATCCGGTCCTTGATCGCCATGCCCAATCAGACAGCCCTTCGACCTCGCCACCCTAGCAGGCGGCCATTGCCAAGTGCTTACAACGCTGCAGCATCAATAAAGCGTTGAGGCTTTGCGCCTAGGCTGGGCGGTTGAGTCAAAGGAGCTCTGTTGCCGTCAGCCCCCGCCCCTCTGAGATCGCGGCAATCTTCCGCGCGTCCCGCCTCCATCGACGCCGCGCGGGCCTTCGCGCGTTGCGAAGTCTTGACCGATATGGATCAAGCGCGCGCGCCCTGGAGCGAGTTGGAAGCCTGCGCCATCGCGACGCCCTATCAAAGCTTCGCCTTCCTCAACGCCTGGCTCGCGACGATCGGCCGCGCCCGGCGCGTCACGCCTTTTATTGTCGTGGCGCGCGATGATTCCGGGCGGGTCAGCGCGGTGCTGCCCTTTGCCCGCATGCGCGTTGGGCCGCTGCATGTGGCGGAATTTCTCGGCGGCAAGGACGCGAACTTCAACATGGGCCTGTTTCACCCAGACCTGTCCGTAAGCGCCGTTGATGTCGTCGATCTGTTGCGGCGCGCGGCCCTCGGCGCGCCGCGCATCGCCGGGTTCAACCTCCTCAATCAGCCCGCGCAATGGCAGGATTTTGTAAATCCGATGACCTCGGCAGGCGGCGCCCCAAGCCCGAGTTCGGGCTACAAAACCGGGTTGAGCAGCGACTATGCGGCCTGGCTCGGCGCGCATTATTCGCGCGAGGCGCATAAAAAGCTGCGCAAGAAAGCCCAGCGCCTTAATGCGATCGGTCCCGTCCGCCACTGCATCGCGCGCGATGCCGCCGAAGCGCGCGAGGTACTCTCGGCTTATGCTGCGCAGAAGAAAGCGCGGATGCGCGAACTGGGCCTGGCCGGATCGTTTGACGCCTCCCACAATTCAGCGTTCCTCGCGCAAGCGTCGGACGCAGGGTTGATCGAACTGCACGCGCTCTATTGCGGCGAACGCATCGTCGCGGCGTTTGGCGGGCTGGCCCGCGCCGATCGCTTCTGCGGCATGTTCATCTCATACGACGGCGGCGACCCGGAGATCGCGCGCTGCAGTCCAGGAGAACTTCTCCTCAATGAAGTCGTCGCCCATCTCATCCAGCGCCGCTTTGCGACATTCGATCTGGGCGTCGGCGAAGCGCGCTACAAGGCGCATTGCTGCGAGATCGAGGAGCCGCTGTTCGACATGTTCGTCGCGACAACCTTCGTCGGGCGAGGCCTTGGCCCATTCCTTCACGCGATGCGCCGGGCCAAGCGCCTCGTCAAGCAATCTCCCGTCGTCTGGGGATTGATTGGCAGACTGCGCCGGCGCATCGGTTGACGCGGCGTCCTGTCAGGCCGCGTGCTCCATCGCCTTTTCGCCAGCGATCGTCAGGCCGTGAAGCGTGATGGGGACATCGCCGAGTATTTCCGCCGCCTGCGCCAGGGCCCGCTTGAGCGGAGCGGAGCGCGCAATCAACACAAGCTCGCTGACATGGTCAAGCGCCGCCAGCGCCGGCTCAGAGCGCCAGTCCGCGACATGCATAACGACGAAGTCATAGGCTGACGCCAGAGCGCCGATCGCCTCGTCGAGTCCGTCGGCATTCACATAGGCCGCGCCCGCGGGAATAATATCAAGCGACGACAAGCGATCGCGATGCAGCACGTCGCCAAACTGCGCCTCCCCCGCCAGCAATTGCGCGAGACCCTGGTGCGGGCTGCTCGAGTCTTCGGCGACCGGCAGAGCATCGTCGAGCAAGGTGGGCGACTGGCCGAGCTCAACCAGAATAGTGTTGCCGTGCGACGCCAGCTTCCGGGCGATTTCCAACGTGGCGCCCAGCGCCCGGCCAGACGCCTCCGCGCTGATCAGTGCGACCACGGGCGCCTCGCCGTTCGCCAAATGGTCGGCAAGCGCGCCGGCCGATGTGAAGGAGCCGACAGGCGCGTCAGTATCGTCGCGCAAAGTTTGTTGCGCGGCCGCTGCATCCGCCACACCCTCAACATTTGTCGCTGAAGCGGCCGCAACTGCGCCTCCCCCGATCAGCGCATGGGCAATCACGACCGCCGTGGATAGCAGCAGTCCGGCCAAAGCGCCGAGGGTCAACGTCTCCACCTTCTTGGGGAAGGTCGGATTGCGCGGCGTGGTCGCGCTGGCAATGATGCGCGCATCGGCGGGCGCGGCATTGGCGGCGTCGCGCGCCGCAGCCTCGCGATACTTTTGCAAATAGGACTCGAGTTGGTCCCGCGCCGTCTTGGCGTCGAGTTCGAGCGCCCGCAACTGCACATCATCGACATTTCCGGTGGCAACCGTCGTCGATTGCTTTGCCAATGCCGCGTTCAGCGCCTCGACCTGAGCGGCCGCCAGGCGCGCGTCGTTCTCGAGACCCTGAACAACCTTGCTGGCGGCAACGCGCATTTCGCGATCGAGGCCGGCAAGTTGGGCGTTCAACTCTTTCATCTGCGGATGCCCCGGCAGCAGGGTCTGCGACGACTGGGCAATCTGGCTCTTAAGGGCAACCCGCTGCTCGGCGTAGCGCCGGAGCGACTCGTCTTTGGCCGCGTCGGGAATCTCGCCAAGACGCCCGCCGCGCAGCAGGGCGCCGAGCAGTTTTGCTTTGCCGGACGCGCTCGACTGGGCCGCTTTCGCATTGGCCAGTTGGGTATTGATGTCGCTGAGTTGTTGACCAGGCAGAGTCATATTGTTCGCTCCCGCCAACAGTCCGGACTGAGCGCGAAAGTTCTCGACCTTGGCATCCGCGTCAGCGACCTTGGCGCGCAATTCGTCAACCTTCGCGGCAAGCCAGCCGCTGGCGTTCTTCGCCGCGGCTTTCTTGGCGTTCTCCTGCGAGTCGAGGAACAATTGCGCAACCGTGTTGGCGCCGCGCGCCGCCAGTTCCGGGTCTTTGCTGACGAACTCGATCGCCAGCACGCGCGACTTCGGCAAGGGAAACACGGTCAGGCGGGAAAGAAACATTTCCGCCGTGCGCTCGCCGATCGTCCGAATGTTGTCCGCATGTGTCAGTCCAAGCATCGCAAGGGCGGTGACGAGCGGGTTGGTCGAAGTCGGCGGGTTGAATTCGGGGCGCGAGATGAGATCCAGGTCGGCTACCGCCTTGCTGGCGAGATCGTTCGAAGCAATGGTTTCCGCCAGGCTCTGCACCGCCTCCGGATCGAGCGTCTGGATCAGATCCGCGCCCGCCTTGTCGGGACGGGTATAGTAACTCTCCTGGTTTTCCAAGAGGACCTTCGCCACGCCCGTGTAGCGCGGCGCGACCAGCGTCACGACGCCCAGGGCGATGAGAAAGGCAAGCAAGGTGGGACCGATGATCCAGCGCTTCGCGCGGGCAATCGCGCGCAGGAGCTGCGGCAGATCAATGGCGCCATCGCGCCAGAGATCCGGATTGCCCGTCGCCATCCGCTCGGTCTTCATCCGCCCGCCTTCACACATCCACACAACACCGCAGCATTTTTATGCGCGGTTAAGGTTGCCGGGGGGTTAAGAGCGCGGGTCAAAACGGCGTCTTCCGCGCGGCGTTGGCCTTTCGTTAACCATGCGCAGCTAGACCAAGACCTACGCTTAAGTTCCCATCGCGGTCGCCCCAATGCGTCGAAGTCTTGCCCTGATTTGTCTTGCTGCAATGGCGCTCATCGCAGGCTGCGCCTCGACGCAATACCGGCCCGACCTGATGCGGGCGCAACTCGACGCGCCCTATCTGTTGGCGAGCGGCGACCGGGTGCGTGTCATCGTGTTCGGTCAAGAAAGTTTATCCAATTCATTCGCGGTCGACGGCGCGGGCAATATTTCGATGCCATTGATCGGCCTGGTGAAAGCCTACGGGTTGACGACCGCCGACCTTGGCGCCGCCATCGCGGCGCGGCTGCGCGACGGCTATTTGCGCGATCCTCGCGTCTCCGTCGAAGTGGAGGCATTTCGCCCATTTTTCGTGCTCGGCGAGGTCACCACGTCGGGCCAGTATCCCTTCATCAATGGCATGACGGTCCAAAACGCCGTCGCTGTGGCGGGAGGGTTCACGCCGCGCGGGGCGCAGGACGCCGTCGACATCACGCGCATCATCGATGGGCGTCCGGTCACCGCTTCGGTCCCGCTGACTTTTCCCTTGCGCCCCGGCGACACGATCACCGTCAAGGAACGTTTCTTTTAGGTTATCGGGTTAAGGAGAGTTTTCGATTGGGGCGTGTGGAGTTCGGGAAATGGAGGGCGAGCGCGACCTAGCGAGCCGGCGATTACGGATCCTTCACGTCTTCCGCGCGCCGCTCGGCGGCTTGTTTCGGCACGTCATCGATCTTGCCAACGCCCAGGTCGATCGCGGACATGAAGTCGGCCTGTTTTTCGACAGTCACGCACGCGGGGACAATGTCGCAAGGGCGTTGGCGACCATCAAAGGCGGCCTTGCTTTGGGAGTCCAGGGCGCTCCGATCCGGCGCGATCCGCATATTCTCGACGTGGCGGCGATGGCCGGGTTTGTGCGCCTCGTCGCGCGGGTCAAGCCCGACATTGTCCACGGCCACGGCTCCAAAGGTGGTCTGTTTGCGCGCCTGCCCGGCTTGGCGCTACGCCGCAGCGGCCCCATTCGGGCCTATACGCCGCATGGCGGCAGTTTCAATTATCGTCCGGGCACGATGACGCATCGCGGGTATATGGCCGCAGAGTCGCTGCTCAGCCTCGCGACGGATGTCTTCCTGTTTGAAAGCGCCTATATCGCGGGGCGCTTCGATGCGTCCGTCGGCGTCAGAACTGGTCTGCGCCGCATCGTCGCCAATGGCATCGGCGCGGCGGAATTCGAACCGGCGCAGCCCAATTCGGACGCGGCCGACTTTCTTTATGTCGGCGAACTGCGCGCCGCCAAAGGAATCGACACGCTGCTTGACGCCGTCGCGATCGCCGGTCGAACGCTCGGTTCGACGCCACGCGCCGTACTGGTTGGGTCGGGACCCGACAAGGAGTTGTTGCTGGCCCAGGCGCGCCGCCTCGGAATCGCCCGCCAGATCGCTTTTTCGGGGCCATTGCCGGTGCGCGAAGCCTTCAGGCTCGGACGCATCATGGTGGTGCCCTCCCGCGCCGAATCCATGCCTTACGTGGTTCTGGAAGCGGCGGGCGCCCGCGTGCCAATGATCGCCACCAATGTCGGCGGCATTCCCGAAATCTTCGGTCCGTATCGGGATTGGCTCGGTCCGTCCGGCGATGCGGACGAGCTTTGCCGGCGCATGCTGACCAAGCTGCTGGAGCCGGCCGAAGCGCGCGACGCGCAGGCCGCCGCGCTGGCGAAGCATGTCGCCGCCAATTTTTCAATCGATGCCATGGTCAATGCCGTCATGGCCGGCTATCGCGACGCCATTGCGGCGCGATCCGCTAGGTATGCCGACGCGCGCGTCCTCGGCGCCGAATCGAAGATTTGAGACGACCCATGACGGCATCTCCCGCGGGCATGCGCCATCCGAAGCAACGCAGCGAAGACGCCGATTCGCGTTGGCCTCCGGCGCGCGCCAAGCTGCTCAAGGAACTCGCGGCGGAGAATTCCCATCCGACCTATTCGCTGGTCGTGCTCGCCGGCATCGTGCGAGCGATCGAAGCGACGCTGATCGCCATCTGCGGAATCACGCCCTACTATATTTATCTCAGACCCTCCGCCGGCTACCTTCCGAGCTTCTTCGTCGCCATTCCGACGGTCGCCATCCTGTCGATCGTCATTCTGCAGGCGCTGCACACGTACAGCCTCACCGCATTCCGGCATCCGGTTCAACAGGTCTTCCGCGTCGCCGGCGGTTGGTCGCTGGCGTTTCTCGTCGTCTTCGCCGTGCTGTTCCTGCTCAAAATCGACGAGCTTATCTCGCGCGTCTGGATCGTCAGTTGGTACGGCCTGGGACTGGCGACCCTTAGCGGGGAGCGCTTCATCTTGGCGCGCATCTGCACACAACTTGCCCGAAGCGGGCGCCTCGACCGGCGCGCCGTCGTAGTCGGCGGCGGCGAATTCGGCAGCCAGTTGTTGCGCGAACTCGCAACTGCTGGGACCGACGAAGTGCGCACGCTCGGCGTCTTCGACGATCGCTCGAACAATCGCGCGCCCGAAACCGTTGAAGGCTTCCCAAAGCTCGGCAATGTCGACGATCTCGTCGAGTTTGCGCGCTCCACGCGCATCGATCTGGTGATCTTCGCGCTGCCGATCACCGCCGAGGAGCGCATCCTGCAGATGCTGCGCAAGCTGTGGGTGCTGCCTATCGACATCCGCCTGGCCGCTCACGCCAATCGTCTGAGGTTCCGGCCGCGTTCCTATTCCTATGTCGGCCGGGCGCCAATGCTGGATATCTTCGATAAACCCATCGCCGATTGGGACGTCGTCATCAAGCTGGCGTTCGACAAGATCGTCGGCTCCCTGGCGTTGCTGGCGCTGTCTCCGGTCCTGCTGGCGACAGCTCTGGCGATCAAGCTCGATTCGCCCGGCCCGGTGCTGTTTCGCCAGAAGCGCTACGGCTTCAACAACGAGTTGATCGAGGTTCTTAAATTTCGCTCGATGTACGTTGATCAGGCCGACGCGAGCGCTTCGAAACTGGTGACGCGCGGCGATCCCAGGGTGACCCGCGTCGGACGCTTTATCCGCCGCACGTCGATCGATGAATTGCCGCAGCTGTTCAATGTCGTGCTCAAGGGAAATCTCTCGTTGGTCGGCCCGCGTCCGCACGCGCTCCACGCCAAGGCCGCCAACCGCCACTATGACGAAGTGGTCGATGGCTATTTCGCGCGTCACCGCGTGCGGCCTGGCATTACCGGCTGGGCGCAGGTCAACGGCTGGCGCGGCGAGACCGATACGCAGGAAAAACTTCAGCATCGCGTCGAGCACGATCTCTACTATATCGAGAACTGGTCGATCCTGCTCGATCTCTACATTCTCGCGATCACGCCCGCATCGCTGATCAAAGCCAAGAACGCGTATTGACGCGGATGAGCGCCGCCGCCCTTCCCGATCGAACTATCGCTTCACGAGGGTCGGCCTGGACGATCGACGCGGCGAAACTGCAGACCGCGGTCCTGTGGCTGTTCGTCGCCTGCGGCTCGACAGTGTCCATCGAGCCATCGCCCTATGAGTTCATGTTCGTCGTCGCGCTGATCGGGTTGGGCTTCAATGGCCTGCTGTTTCACCGAACGATGATCCCGATTATCGTGCTGCTGGCGGCGCTCAATGCGGGCGGACTGCTCTCGCTGACGCCCTATGTCGACTCAAGCGACAGCGTCTCGTTCGTCGCCATCTCCATCTATATCGCCATAACCGCCGTCTTTTTCGCGGCCGTGGTGGCAAAGTCGCCGCTGACCCGCATGACGACAATTCGGTCGGGCTACGTGGCGACCGGGTTCATCGCGGCAATGCTCGGGATCATCGGCTATTTCGATATCGCGGGCCTCGGCCAGTACTTTACCCGATACGACAATTTGCGCGCCACCGGGCTGTTCAAGGATCCCAACGTTTTCGGACCCTTTCTCATCCCGCCAATAATCTTTTTGATCCAGGATATCTTGTTGCGACGTGGAGCGGGCGTCTGGCGCGGCGGCGTACCGCTTCTCGCCATGATTCTCGCGGTGTTGCTCAGTTTCTCGCGCGGCGCGTGGGGCGTCTTCGCCTTCTCGACGGCGCTGATGGTCGCGCTGACGTTCGTGACGACGCGCTCGGCAGCTCTGCGACAGCGCATCGTCCTGCTCTCCGTCGTCGGTTTCTTCCTGCTCGTGGTTGCCCTGGCGATCGCGCTTTCCATACCGGCTATCGGCAATGTGTTCACTGATCGCGCCTCGCTCAATCAGGACTATGATCTGGGCGAACTCGGGCGCTTCGGCGCGCAATTGCGCTCGATCCCGATGCTGCTTGAGCGCCCGTTCGGGTTCGGGCCGATGCGCTACAATTTGATCTTTCCGACCGCGCCGCACGAGGTCTACATCAACGCCTTTTCGGCCTATGGCTGGCTCGGCGGCCTGAGCTTCGTCGCTTTCACACTGGTCACATGCTACGTGGGCTTCAGGCTGGTGTTTCAACGCTCGACATTGCAGCTTCATGCAATCGCTGTCTGGTCATGCCTCTTGCCGCAGATGGTTCAGGGATTCCAGATCGACTCCGATCATTGGCGCCATCTGTATCTCTTGTTCGGCTGCCTTTACGGACTTTCCGCCGCGACGCGCATCGAGGCCGAGCGGGACGCCCGGCAAGTCTGACTCTCGCGAAGCTAGTGCGTGTCCGCTGGCGATTTTTCGTGGGCTATCGGGAACATTCCGGTGGCGCCTCGCAGTCCGGCGAGTACGCGCCTTGGCCAATCGCGCGTCATGAAGGGGCGCTCGACGGCGACATAGAACGCCATCCCGGCGGCGACAACGACCACGATCTCAACGATCATCAGGACGAGAACGCCCGCGAAGGGAAGTCCGGGAAAATGCTTTGCCGCGAAGACCGACATCGCCTGTATCAACTGCATGTGCGTGAGGTAGATGGAATAACAGGCTCCGCCGACGAGGCTGATCCAGGGGCGCGCGCAGAACCTTCGGAATCCGGAGTTTTCTGCAAGAGCGCTGGCGAACATCGCGACGATCGTCGCTCCGGCCGCGATGCGCAGCGCCAGCCCGGCGAGCGCCGAGTCGGGAAATTCCGGCAGGCACAGAAAGCCGGTCAGCCCGGCCCATCCGACCAGAGTCATCGCCACAGGCGATAGAGGCGCGGATTTCGCGCACCACCAGTCGCGCAAATCCGCCAGCACGATGCCGAGCCAGAAGAACCCGAAATAGCGCAGGATCGAATAGGAGATGAACAAGGGCCCAAGCCGCTGAGGCAACCAGGTCGACAGCACATTCGCGGCGAGCCAAAGTGCGGCAGCGAGCGCAAGTCGCCATCTCATCACATCGAGACGAAACCACAGCCAGAACAACAGCGGCGCCGTCACATAGAATTGCACCTCCACTTCCAGCGTCCAGCCGGGCGGAAACAACCGTGGAAATGTGCCCCAGATGAGATCGTGCGCGTAGAACAGACTGCCGGCAAGCGAAACATTGAGCGACTGCGGTTCGGTGAAGAATTGCCGCGTGCCCTCGGGTTGATAACCGCTGAGCACGAGAATGAGCCAGCTTACGACAAGGAGTACGAAATACGGCGGCTCGATGCGCAGGATGCGGCGTCCGAAATATGCCTTCAAGAAACCGCCGCTCAGCGGCGAGGATCGCGCCCTTCGCGCTTGGGAGGCGATGATAAAGCCGCTGACTGCGAAGAACAGAAACACCCCAAGTCCCGGACCGAGATAGAATGCGCTTCCGGCGACGCTGCCGTCGGCGACATCGCGAAAGCTGGGAAAGAAGCGAACCGCGCGCTGAAAAAAGTGGCCGAAAACGACGATTGCGATGGCGAGGAAGCGAAGCCCGTCGACCTCCGGCCGATAGGCTCCGCTCGACACTTCGCGGCGGAAGCGGCGTGGGATGTTCATCAACTGCGAAAGCCGATGACCTTTGTCGCTGGCGGAACTCATTGGCGCTCGTCCGGCACGAAACGCGCACCATCGACGGCAAAGCTTATCGTCGGATTAATTCGGTTGCTCCTAACGCCGCCCGATCGTGTAAGCGTAGCTGCAGAACGCACGTAAATCGCGCGATTCCGCCCAGTTATCGAAGCCGGCGCTGGCCTCGCGCAGCCCCGGGATGTGGCGGAAATAGCGGTGCCCCCAGAACGGCGCCACCAGGGTCTCGCTGAAACCGCATCGGCTCAGAATCGGCTCAATTTTTGCCGGATTGGCGAAGCACATCTCATAGCGCGCCGGAAATTTGGGATAGTCGCCGTCGTGCCGATTGGGAAAGAACCACCGCAGCGCGGACGCGGTAAGCCTCTCCGGCATGAGCCGGTTAACGATGAACGGGGGCGCATACAGCGTGGGATGAAACGCCAGCGCCACGCCGCCGGGCGCGAGCAGAGCACGCATGTTCGCCCAAGCCCGCGGCGCTCCCTTCACGTGCTCAAAAACCATGCGGGAGACGATCAGATCGAAGCGGCCTTCCAAACCGCTGTCGATGGAGCCAGCGATGTCGAATCGGGCTTTGGCGAACTCGGCGGGGGCCATCGCGAGCTCGCGGTCGTCGATATCGTTGACGGTGATCGCCACGCCGGCAGCGGCGGCCTCGCGGGGCGTCAGCAGAGGCCCGCGACCCCCGCCGATTTCGAGCATCCGCACGAGTCCGTTCTGCATCCGGCCCGATTGCTGGCAAGCCTGGGCATAGCCAAGCACGCTGGGCCGGTAGTTGTCCCAGGCCCAGAGTTCGCGGCTGTCATAGGCCAATCGGCGAAGCGGGCCGGCCAGGAATGGCGAACCTGCAAGCCGTCGATTGATGCGGTCGGCGCGGCTGCTTTCCACGCCGCGCCCCGAGCTGTCACAGGCGGTTGCCAGGGCCAATGGCTTCACTCCGAATTCACGAAGCCAGCATTGGTCGTTTCAACTCGTCACGCAATCTTCATCGTCTGTTAACCTTACAAAGCATGCGGCGGCGATGAAGCTGGAGGCTTCGCCTCAAACGCCAACGCCAACCCAAAGGCATCGGGGGCGGCGACCAAAACAAGATCGCCGACGCGGCGGCGCGCGATGTGGCTTTGGTCCAGAATGCTTTCGACATCGCGCAGATCGGCGACGCCTATTCGCGCCAGCGCGAGGGGCGGCCCGTCCGCTGCGATGATGTCGGCGCCGTAACGCTGCTCAAAGCCCCTGGGCGTAACACACTCGAGATCCGCGCCGTCGTCGCCCACGACGCAACCCTCCGGGATCGCGCGCAACTGCGCCGCCCGGGCGAACCGAAGCAGAAACGAGGCGGCCTCCTCCGGCCTCTCGTGAACAAGCGTCACACCGCTCACCGCCACCGCGCCATTGGCATGAATCTGCGCAGCGCGGCTCCAGAAATTCTCCGGAAATTTGTGTTCGCACACAAAGAAGCCGGCATCGGCGATAGCTGGACATGCGGCAAAGGCCAGCGAGAAGGCGACATCCGCCTCGCCGCCATCCGCCCGTTGCGCCTTGCGGGCGAAATCAAATCGGACAAAGTCGCCAAGACCTTCCGCAGCGAAGACCTTGCGGTCGGCCTCGGCGTCGGCGGAGCGCATGGCCAGCATCGCCAGACCTTGCCGGCGCGCCAAAAAGCCGCTGATGAAGCCGGGAAATGAAAAGACCCCTGCCTGCGGCGCTGGCGCTGCGAAACCCTGCCCGAGGCCGATCAGTTCGAGAAACGCGCCATCGAACTGAACGATGTGATTTTCCGTTCCCCAGGGATGGCGATTACGGGCGCCCACCTGGAAACCAAGCCGGCGATAGAAAGCCGCCTGCGCCTCCAGGTCATGCGAGGCGATGACGAGATGATCGATCGCGCGGGGCAACAGCAAACCTCATTCTGCAGGACGACATACCGCCTCGATCGTGGCAGCTTGCATGAAATTCGCATCCCGCGCGACGCGAAACAGGAGAGTTGCAGCTATGTCCTCCGCCGCCCGCGTCACCAGAGCCGCCGAGGGCCTGCCGCGCCGCCGTTTTACCATCACGGAAATTGAAGCAATGGTTGCCGCGGGAGTCTTGGATGAGGACGAGCGGGTTGAGTTGATCGGGGGGGAGCTGGTTCCGATGTCCCCAAAGGGAAACCAGCATGAGGTCGTGAAAGTGGCGCTCCTCGATCGCTGGTATCGGCTGCGGCCTGGTGACTGCGCGCTCGCGCGCCGCAGCAGTTCGCGATGAGGCTGGACGAACTCGAGATGGACTGAGCGAGCGCCGCTTCATTGCCGCGATTGGGCGCGCGTTGTAGCCTCGCCTGCGGAGCGATGGAGGTCGGCCATGTTTATCAGCGTCAGGAAGTACCACAACGTCAAATCCGTCGATGAAGTGCGGCGCCGGGTCGAGGTGGAATTCGTGCCGACCCTCAAGCAAAACGCCGGATTCCTCGGCTATCACCTGATCGATTGCGGCTGTCCAGACAGCGGCAACATCGTCACGTCGATCAGCATTTTCGCAGATTGGGAGTCGGTGCTGGCCTCGAACGACGCCGCCAAGGACTTCATCAAGCACCGGCTCGCCGACCTGATCCCCGAGCCAGCGGACGCGGTCGGCGGCGAAGCGATCGTCAGCGTGACGAGGCAACCTGCCCACGCCTGAGTTTGCGCGGCGGGTCCGCGGGCAGCCGCTCGGCGCCTTCGAAGAAGCGCCGGATGCCCCGCGCGGCCTGGCCGATGCGCTGCTCGTTCTCGACCAGCGCAAGACAACCTGGTCGGCGCCATCTTCGACCAACCGGCGAGCGTCATCTCGGCCCCCCGCGCAACGCGTCCAATGTTACGACCGCCCCACCATCAGCGATCTCCTGCCGACGTCGTCGCAATTCTTCGAGGAACTCGGGCTTCGCCTCGCCCTCGTCGTCTTCACTGGCGGCGAGCAACAGGAGATAGTCTTCCTCGGGCAACACCGATCGCTCCCCTCACGCCGGCTTCTTCAACTGCACGACGTTATGCAGCGTCGCATCGGCGCCTTCGAAGAAGCGCCGGATGCCCCGCGCGGCCTGGCGGATGCGCTGCTCGTTCTCGACCAGCGCGAGGCGCACGTGATCGTCGCCATGCTCGCCAAAACCGATGCCGGGGGCGACCGCGACGTCGGCCTTTTCGATCAGCAGTTTGGAGAATTCGAGACTGCCGAGATGGCGGAATTTCTCCGGCACCGGCGTCCAGGCGAACATCGAGGCGCGCGGCGAATCGATGACCCAGCCGGCCTGGGCGAAGCTCTCGACCATCACGTCGCGCCGGCGTTTGTAGGTTGCGCGCATCTCCTTGATGCAATCGTCGGGGCCGTTCAGCGCCGCCGCCGCAGCGACCTGGATCGGCGTATAGGCGCCGTAGTCGAGATAGGACTTTACCCGCGCCAAGGCCGCGAGCAGACGCTCGTTGCCGACCGCGAATCCGATGCGCCAGCCGGCCATCGAGAACGTCTTTGACATCGAGGTGAACTCGACGGCGACATCGAACGCGCCGGGCGCCTGCAGCAGCGAGGGCGGCGGATCGTCGTCGAAATAGACCTCGCCATAGGCGAGATCGGACAGCACGAAAATCTCGTGCTTCTTGGCGAAGAGGACGAGGTCCTTGTAAAAATCGAGCGAGGCGACCATCGCCGTCGGGTTGGAGGGATAGCAGACCACCACGGCGATCGGCTTGGGGATCGAGTGGATCAGCGCCCGCTCCATCGCCACGAAAAATTCCGGCGTCGGTTCGGCGGGGATCGAGCGGATCACCCCGCCCGCCATCAGGAAACCGAACGCATGGATCGGGTAGGACGGGTTCGGCACCAGCACGACGTCGCCTGGCGCGGTGATCGCCTGGGCCATATTGGCGAAGCCTTCCTTCGAGCCCAGCGTCGCGACGACCTGCGTCTCGGGATTGAGCTTCACGCCGAAGCGGCGCGCGTAATAATTGGCCTGGGCGCGCCGCAGCCCCGGAATGCCCTTCGAGGCGGAATAGCGGTCGGTGCGCGGCTTGCCGACCGTCTCCACGAGTTTGTCGAGCACATGCTTGGGCGCCGCCAGATCGGGATTGCCCATGCCGAGATCGACGATGTCGGCCCCGCCGGCGCGCGCCTTGGCCTTGAGCTTGTTGACCTGCTCGAAGACATAGGGCGGAAGACGCCGCACGCGGTGGAAGTCGCTCATCCCGAAAGGTTCCTCTGATCGCAGCCGCGGCGTATGCTTCGCAGCGTCGGGCTTGTTAGCATCGCCAGGGCGCGGGCGGCAATCGGCAACTGCGCGGTCTTACTGCCCGGCAGGCGCGTCCGGCGGCGGCGTTTTCTTCTTCTTCGCCTTGGCGGCCTCAGCGGCCTTCTGCTCGGCGACAGCTTTGGCCGAGGGCGGGAAGGCGGCGCGCATCGCGTCGTGACGTGCCTGCACCGCCTTGAAATCAGCCTCCATCGCCTTCAGTTCGGCCGGGGTTTTGGGTTTTGAGTCCCGCAAAGCGGGCCGGAATATTGGCACGTAGTCATCGCCGCCCTGCGGCCGCGCCTGGAGCACGAAATCCTTGGGCGGATTGACGTCGGTCGCGAAACCACCGGCCTTCATGAGGCTCTTGAGCAGGCTGTCCTGGCCCGCCCCGTCATCATCGGCGCGGGCGCCCACGACGCCAAGCGCCAGACTCGCGGCAAAAGCGGCGGCCAAAAATTTTTTCAGCTTGTCACGCTTTCGCGGCATGAGCATTGCACAACTACCAAATCGCCAAGGATGCGGGTGGCCCTGCGCCAGTCCTATAGCTCATCCGCCACTATCGTCCTATTATGACGGAAACGGGACGTCGCCGCCACTTGGACGTCCGGAACAAGCCCGAGGAAACCGATGCCCGGCGAGAAGCAGGACCATTCAGCCAAGCGCAAGCCGCGCTCGCCGCCGCCCCAGGCGCTGATGCCCAAGGCTGGGCGAAAGCCGGCGGCGGAACGGGCGGAGCCTGTCCCCGAAAGCGCGCGCGAGATCCCAAATGGCGCCCAATCGGCGGCGCCGCCCCCGCCGCCCGCTTCGACCCCGATTGCGCCAACGCCAGCAAGGCCCGCGTCGGAGGCCCCCGCCGCCGGGCCGCATCCGCTGCCTAATTTCGAGGCGCTGTCGCGCAACATCGCGCGCGTCATCGAGGAAGGCGGCAAGCTTGCCGCCGCATGGCTGCGCCCTCGCGAACACGGCGCCAACAAATCCTCCTTCGCCGACGATGTGGCGGATGCGGTGCAGACGTTCGGCAAGATCGCCGAACATTACTACCTCGACCCGCAGCGCGCGATCGAAGCGCAGTCGAAACTGTCCGCGCAATTCGTGGCGCTGTGGGGCGCCACGCTCGAGCGCCTGCATGGAAAGCCGGCGCAACCCGTGGCGGCGCACGACCCCGGCGACAAGCGCTTTGCCGACCCCGAATGGCGCGAAAACCCGTATTTCGATTTTCTGCGTCAGGCCTATGTCGTCACCACCCACTGGGCGCAGGACCTCGTCACCCTCGCCGATATCGATCAGCACACGCGCGACAAGGCGCAATTCTACCTTAAGCAATTGAGCGGCGCGCTCTCGCCCTCCAACTTCGTCGCCACCAATCCGGAATTGCTGCGCACGACGCTCGCCGAGGACGGCGCCAACCTCGTACGCGGCCTGCAGATGATGGCCGAGGACATCGCGGCGGGAAACGGCGAATTGCGCATCCGCCAGACCGACGCGCGAAAATTCAAGCTCGGCGTCAACATGGCCACGACGCCCGGCAAGGTGATCTATCGCAACGATCTCATGGAGCTCATCCAGTATGCGCCCTCAACGCCGGACGTTTACAAGCGCCCGCTGCTGATCGTGCCGCCGTGGATCAACAAGTTCTATGTGCTCGATCTCAACCCGGACAAGTCGTTCATCCGCTGGGCGGTGGCGCAAGGACTGACGGTGTTCGTCATCTCATGGGTCAACCCCGATGCGCGCCAGGCCGAAAAGGGTTTTGACGCCTACATGCGCGAGGGCATATTCGCGGCGCTCGAGGCGATCGAACAAGCGACCGGCGAGCGCGACGCGACTGCCATTGGCTATTGTGTCGGCGGGACGCTGCTGGCGATCGCGCTGGCCTATATGGCGGCGGTCGGCGACAAGCGCATCTCCAGTGCGACGTTTTTTACGACGCAGGTCGACTTCCGCGACGCCGGCGATCTCAAGATCTTCGTCGACGCCGCGCAGCTCAAGCAGATCGAGGAGAAGATGGCCGCGACCGGCTATCTCGAAGGCGCGCATATGGCCAACGCCTTCAACATGCTGCGGCCGAACGAGCTGATCTGGTCGTATTTCGTCAACAACTATCTCAAGGGCAAGGAGCCGATGCCATTCGACTTGCTCGTCTGGAACTCCGATTCGACGCGCATGCCGGCCGCCAACCATTCATTCTACCTGCGCAACTGCTACCTTGAAAACAATCTCACCCAAGGACACATGGTCATCGAAGGCGTCGCGCTAGACCTTAGGAAAGTGACGATCCCGATCTACGATCTGGCGGCGCGCGAGGACCATATCGCTCCGGCCAAGTCGGTGTTCACCGGCGCGCAATATTTCGGCGGCCCGGTGCGCTACGTGATGGCTGGCTCGGGTCACATTGCCGGCGTCGTTAACCCCGCCGACAAGCCAAAATACCAATACTGGACTGGCGGGCCGCCCACCGGCGACTTCGCCGATTGGGTGGCCAAGGCGAAGGAAACCCCGGGCAGCTGGTGGCCGGACTGGGCCGCCTGGGTGACCGCGCAGGCGCCCGAAAAGGTCGCCCCGAGGGAGCCGGGGACGGGCAAGCTGAAGCCGATCGCCGACGCGCCGGGGGACTATGTGAGGGTCAAGGCTTAGGGCCTCACTTTGCCCGCGCAAAAGTTCGGCGCTAAAAGCGCCTACGTTTCTCTCAGCAAAGCCCGAGGAATGCCCGAGACACTCAAGCCGCCGCGTCAATCTGAGCCGGTGCTGCATGCGGATGGACGTTGCCGTTGCCCCTGGCCAGGTCAGGACAGGCTTTATGTCGACTATCATGATCGCGAATGGGGGACGCCGGAACGCGATGACCGCGCGCTGTTCGAAAAGCTCATCCTCGACGGGTTTCAGGCGGGGCTTTCGTGGATCACGATTTTGCGCAAGCGCGAAGCGTTTCGCGCCGCCTTCGACGGCTTCGCGCCAGAGAAGATCGTCCGCTACACCGACGCAAAGGTTGAGGCGCTGATGCAGAATTCCGGCATCGTCCGCAACCGCGCCAAGATCCAGGCGACGATCGCCCTGGCGCGGCTTTATCTCGACCTCCAGGAGCGAGGCGGTTTCGCCAACTACATCTGGGGCTTTGTCGATGGGCGGCCGATCCAGGGCAAGCGAAGGAGCATGAGCGAAATTCCCCCGCAGTCGGATATCTCCATCGCCATGGGCAAGGATCTGCGCCAGCGCGGCGCGAACTTCGTCGGCCCGACCATCGTCTATGCGTTCATGCAGGCGACTGGCCTCGTCAATGACCACTTGACCGGCTGCTATCGCTGCGCCGAATGCGCGGCGCTCGCTTGATGCGCGGCGCCAAAAGTCCGCGCGCGTGGCAGCGGATGCTGTCGGGGCGCCGGCTTGATCTCATCGACCCCTCGCCGCTCGACATCGAGATCAGCGACATCGCCCACGGCCTCGCGCGGGTCGCGCGCTGGAACGGCCAGACGCGCGGTCCGGAAATTTTTTCCGTGGCGCAACATTCGCTGCTGGTGGAGGCGTTGTATGGCGCGCTCGCCCCGCAAAGCGGGCATTTTGAGCGCCTCGCGGCGCTGCTGCATGACGCGCCGGAATATGTGATCGGCGATATGATTTCGCCGTTCAAGGCGGTGATCGGCCCCGATTACAAGCGGACCGAACTCAGACTGCAGGCGGCGACGCACCTTCGCTTTGGACTGCCGGCGCAAGCTCCGCCCGAGATCGCCGCGCGGATCAAGAGCGCCGATCGCGCCGCAGCGTATTTTGAAGCGACCCACCTCGCCGGCTTCTCTCTCGCCGAAGCGCAAAAACTGTTTGGCGCGCCAAAAATTGCACCCCGCGCGATTGCCGACTATCTCAAGGCGATGCAGCCCGGCGAGGCGCAGGAGCTTTTCCTTCGTCGCTTCGGCGAGCTGGCCGATGCAATGCCCGGCGCTGCGCAGTAAAGCGAGACAACCGATGCCCCGTATTCACATCTGCGCGCTCGGCATGATCGCCGCAAAGGTCGAGGAGACCGGCGCGCGCCATATGGTGACGCTGCTCAGCAACGGAACCTACGTCGAGCGGCCGCGCGCAATTCCGGCGGAGCGTCATCTGTACATCGCCATGTCCGACATCCTCGCGCCGGAGATCGGCCAGGTCGTGCCGGCCAAGCGCCATGTGCGCGCGCTGCTGGAATTCGTACGCGACTGGGATCGCGCCGAACCGATGCTGATCCATTGCTTTGCCGGCGTCAGCCGCTCCACGGCCGCGGCGTTCATCGCCGCCTGCGCCCTCAATCCGGCGCGCGACGAAGCGGCAATCGCCAACGCCATCCGCGCCGCCTCGCCGACCGCGACGCCAAACTCGCGCCTCGTCGCGCTCGCCGACGCGATGCTGGAGCGCGACGGCCGCATGAGCGCCGCAATCGCCGCGATCGGCCGCGGGCAGGACTGTTTTGAGGGCGTGCCATTCGCGCTCGAGCTTTAGGAATACCACCAGAAAAGCGATTCCTAGAATATTGAACACAAACTTCACTGCGTCGCCTCGGGCGGCAACGCCGGGACGAGGCCTCAATGCCAACTGAAGACGTGACGCCTTGGGAAAACCGATATTTGGTCGAGGGACACGAGTTCGCTCTGCTGTGCGAGCAACTGCGTGACAGCAACCCCTACGATCGACCAGTGCTGAATGACGTCATTGAATATCTAATGACAGAATTGAGGGATCGCAATTTCAGTCAATCTGAGATCAAAGCGGCCTTTGAACATGCCGTGGCCTGTTTGCCGGGCTACGCGGCGGGCGACGAGCGCAGGGTGTCCACTCATGGGGCGCGGCCCCCGATGCCGACATCACACTTTGAGTTCAAGGTTTCCCTCATGTTCAAATCGCCGAGAGGAGACCTGCAAGAGATTTGCGACGCGATCGGACTTGTACCGAAAAGGAGATGGATCGTTGGCCAGCCTCGGAAGACGCCGACCGGGACCGATCTTCCCGGCATTTACCGGGAAAGCTATTGTTATTTCATTTTGAAGCGCGAGCCAATGGAGGGACTTTGCGAAATGCTGCTTCGTGTCGCTGATCAGCTTGCGGAACACAAAGCCTTGTTCGATCGACTGCGCGAGGATGGCGGGTCGATCTATTTCTACGTCAGCTGGCTGACTGGCCAAAACAGGGGCGAGACGTTCACCGATGATTTGCTGCGAAAGCTAGCGGATTTACGAATCGATTTGGGCGTCGAAGTGTGGGCGGGCTCGGACGCCTAGTCTAAATCATCGCCAGCGGCGCCTTGCGTTTGGGCGGAGGGAAGGCGCGATCCAGTGCGGCGATGTCCTGGGCATCGAGACGCAGATCGAGCGCGGCGCGATTGGCTTCGACATGCGCGATGCTCGAGGCTTTCGGAATGACGATCATGTCCGGTCGCCGCAACAGCCACGCCAGCGCCACCTGAAAGGTCGTCGCGCTGTGCCGGCGCGCAATTTCGGCGAGCGGGCCGGAAGACGGCAGGCGCCCCTGCTCGATCGGGCTATACGCCATGCCCAAGCATTTTCGCTGCGTCATCAGCGGCAGCAGCGCGTATTCGGGACCGCGCCGCTCAAGATTGTAGAGAATCTGATTGACCGCGCAGGCCGCCCCGCCCTCTGCCCAAAGTTCCTCAAGATCGTCGACATCGAAATTGCTGACGCCCCAGTGACGAATCTTGCCCTCCGCCTGCAGCTGCGACATTCCCTCGATTGTCTGCTTCAGCGGAATCGAACCGCGCCAATGCAGGAGATACAAATCGAGCCGATCCGTCGCGAGGCGCTTGAGGCTGTTCTCGCAGGCGCGCCGCAGCGCCGCGCCGCCGGCGTTCTGCGGATAGGCCTTGCTGACGAGAAACACGCGGTCCCGCAGACCCTTGAGCGCCTGCCCGAGCATAGTCTCAGCGCCGCCGTCGCCATACATTTCCGCCGTATCGATCAGCGTCAGCCCGAGCTCGACGCCGCGCCGGATCGCCGCGATTTCCGTCTTCAGCGCGCCGCCGCGCTCGCCCATCCGCCACGTGCCCTGCCCCAGCTGCGCCACGCGCTCTCCGTCAGGCAGCGTCGCTAAAGCGGTTGGCGATGCGGGCATTGAACATATCTCCCTTGGCGGCGGACCGCTTCAATCGCCCGGCGTTGGCTCGCAGTGAACGCCGACAACGCCGGGTTTGGCTGGACCGGCGAGAAAGTCAAACGCAAAGCGTGCGTTGTCGGTGCGCAGCCCAACCGGGCCGTCCAGACTGGCGATCGCGCCGCCGAGATCGCCGCGCCACGCTTCGACGCCATCTGCGCTCACAATGAGAGCGGCGCCGCGCAGTTCCGCGCGCAGCACATGCGGCTGCCCCGCGACGATGCCCGGCGGCGCAGCGGCCCCCGACGGCTTCATATTGACGTAGCCGCCAGCGTGGCACTGGGCGTGCTCGCTCATGCCGGGATTGCGCTTGACGGAAACCGCGACGCGCGAATCAGGCTCGATGTGCCACGTCGCATAGATGAGATTGCAGGTGTTGGCCGCTTTCAATTTGATGCCGATCTGCCGGCGCATCTCGCCCGATGCAAGCGGCTTCGACTGCGCACTCGGCCCGAGATAGGTGAACCGGATCTCCGCGACCGGGTCCGTTTGCGCTTTCAACACAGCGCGCGAACTCGCGCTGTCGATCTGCAGGCGCCCGTCGGAATTGGCGTGGATTTCGCCGTTGGTCACGCAGAATTCGGGCAAGGCGACCGGCTTCAACATTTCCGCGCCGTTGCCTCTGCCGGCAAACACGAGAAGGCCGGCCATCAACAATCCGGGAAACGCGGAATGACACTTCATCGCGGCGACCCAACACGCTTGCGAGAAATTGGCGCCGATTGGCCGCGAAGGTCAAATCCCGGCGCTTGCCTGCGGCGGCAAAAACGCGGAAGGGTCGCCCCCTCTCGAGGTCTTGGACAGATGACCCCTCTCACAAGTTCGGGCGATATGATCGCCGATGGGCGCTATGCCTACGCGCGCGCCGCCGCAGCGGATGGCGACTGGCGCGCCGCGGCCGACGTGCTGGAGCAGGCGCTTGAGCGCGCGCCAGCTTGGGCGAGCGCGTGGTTCGCGTTGGGCGAGGCGAGGGTGAAGCTGCTCGAAGCGGAAGGGGCCGCGGCGGCGTTCCGCTCCGCTCTCGCCGCCGATCCCGGGGATACGCTGGGCGCAGCGAACCATCTGGCGCTGCTGTCGGGCGCCAGTCCTCATCGCGCGCCGGCGGCCTATGTGACGCGGCTGTTCGACGACTACGCCCACCGCTTCGACGATCACCTCGTCGCACAGCTTCTGTATCGTGGCCCTGCCCTTCTCGCGCAGGCGCTGACCGAGGTCGCCGGACAACGGCGCTTTGCGACGTGTCTCGATCTGGGCTGTGGCACCGGACTCGCGGGAGCGGCGCTGCGCTCGCGCGTCGATTTTCTCAGCGGCGTCGATCTCTCCCCGGCGATGATCGCCAAAGCGCGGGAGAAGCATATTTACGACAGGCTTGCGACTGGCGATCTCGTCGCTTTCCTCGAAGCCTGCGCACCGGGCGGCGCCGATCTCGTCCTCGCGGCCGACGTGCTGATTTATTTCGGTGATCTCGGCCCGGTCCTTTGCGCCGTCAGCAAGGCGCTGGCGCCCGGCGGCCTGTTCGCCTTCACCGTGGAAACGCACGAGGGCGACGGCGCCCAATGGGGCGATCATTTGCGATTCGCCCATGCGCCGGACGAAGTCGTTGAGCAAGCCAGCAGGGCCGAACTGAGCGCGCTGGCGACGACCAGAGCCTCGGTGCGCCATGAGGCCGGTGCGCCGGTTAAGGGCATGGTCGGCGTGTTTGAGCGCCGATAGAACCGTCACTGCGTGCGGGAAAACACCGGCGCTATCTTGGCCGCGCCCTCGCGCGCGGCGCGCCACAGCCTGCCGTCGATGGCCGCCAGCCCCAGGCCGATCAAAGCCATGCCGGCAATCGATTGCGGCGTTATGGCCTCGCCGAGAAACGCGCTCCCGAGCAGAAGGGCGCTGATGGGGAGAAGAAACGTCACCAGCAGGAGATTGGTCGCGCCCGCCGCGGCAAGAATGCGAAAATAGATCATGTAGGCGAGCGCGGTGCTGAGCAGCGCGATGGCGGCCAAAGCGGCCCAAGCCGTGGCGCTTGGCGCCGGCAAGCTCCACGGGCGATCAATCAGCAGCGACATCGGAAGGAGAACCGCGGTGCTCGCGGTGACCTGTCCGGTGGCGATCTTCAGCGGGGCGAGCCCGCGGAAGCGCCGCCCGTAGATACCCGCGAAAGCGTAGACCAAAGCAGCGAGCAGGCAGCATAGTTCTCCCAGTATGTCGTTGTCGCCAACCGACGACAGAATGCCCGGGCCGATCAGAACAGCCACGCCGAGGAAGCCAAGCAGCACCCCGGCGCCTTTGGCCCAGGTCAGCTTCTCGTTGGCGGTCAGGGCATGGGCGGCCAGCACCGCGAAGATCGGCGTCGTTGCGTTGAGAATCGAGGCGAGGCCGCTGGAAATGCGGGTCTCGCCGAAAACGATCAAAGTGAACGGCACGACGTTGTTGAGCAATCCCATGATCAGGAAAGCGCCCCAGAGCCGTGGCGACGTCGGCATCGGATCGCCTCGGACCAGCAGGACGGCGTTCAGCGCGAGCGCCGCCAGACCGACCCTGCCCAGCACCACCGTCAACGGCGGCAGTTCGGCGACGAGCACCTTGAAAAAGAAAAACGATCCGCCCCAAAGGATCGACAATGCCAGCAGCAGAACCCACTCGCGTCCGCCCATCCGCAATTCGGCATTCTGCTGCATCAAGCCACCCGCTCCACTTCGGTGAGTGTAGAACGGGCGGGAGGGCGATACATCCCGTTTTCTGCTTTCGAACGGTTAGGCGCTCCAGTCGCAGCTCCTACGGCACGCTCTTCAGCAGCGCCTCGACGCTCGGCAAAATATTGGCGACGATCTTTTCCACCCCTTCGCGCGTCGGATGCAGCCCGTCTTTCTGGTTGAGCGCGTGATCGCCGGCGACGCCTTCGAGAAAGAAAGGAAACAGCGCGACGCCGTAGCTTTGCGCGAGATCGGGATAGATGGCGTCGAACCGGCGCTGGTAATCCGCGCCCATGTTGGGCGCCGCGCGCATGCCGATCAGCAATGTCGCGATCTTCGCCGCCTTGGCGCGCGCCAGTATCGCGGCAAGGGCCTTGCGCGCTCCCTCCGGATCCATCCCGCGCAGCATGTCATTGGCGCCGAGTTCGACGATCAGTGCATCGATTCCCTCGGGCACAGCCCAGTCATAGCGTGACAGGCCATCTTCGGCGGTCTCGCCCGACACGCCCGCATTGCTGATCTCGACGTCATATCCCCTGGCGCGCAGCGCCTTCTCCAGCACCTCGGGAAAGCCCTGCCCCGGCGGCAGACCGAGGCCCGCGGTCAGGCTGTCGCCGAGCGCGACAACATGCAGCGTTCGCGCCATGGCGGGGGCGGCCCAGACGAACGCGGCGAGAGCAGCCATGGCCGCCAACTGGACGCGCCGGGGAAAAAGCCCATATGAGGGGCCGAACACTGACATCTGGACGCTTCCCTTCATGGCCGATCCCGCAATTGAAATACGCGATCTCGATCTTTCCCTCGGACGCGGGGCGGCGCGCGTTCATATATTGCGCAAGATCAGCCTGACAATCGCGCGCGGCGAAACTGTGGGGCTTGTCGGCCCTTCAGGTTCGGGCAAATCGACGCTGCTGATGACGCTCGCCGGGCTGGAGCGCGCCGATAGCGGCTCCGTCGCCATCGACGGCGTTACGCTCGGTCGATTGAGCGAGGACGAACTGGCGAAATTTCGCGGCCAACGCGTCGGCATCGTGTTTCAGGCGTTTCACCTCATTCCAACGATGACGGCGCTCGAGAATGTCGCGACGCCGCTGGAGCTGGCCAATGCGCCCGACGCGTTCGAGCGGGCGCGCGATGAACTTGCGCTGGTCGGCCTGGCGGATCGTCTCTCGCACTATCCCGCGCAACTCTCGGGCGGCGAGCAGCAGCGCGTCGCGCTGGCCAGAGCGCTCGCTCCGCGCCCCTCGCTGGTGATCGCGGACGAGCCCACCGGCAATCTCGATGAGGAGACGGGGCGCTCGATCATCGAATTGTTGTTCGAGCTTCCCGCACAGCGCGGCGCGACGCTGGTGCTTGTCACCCACGACCCCTCGCTCGCCGCGCGCTGCGACCGCATCGTGCGCATGCGGTCGGGGTTGATCGAAGCGCCTGAGCTGGCGCTCGCGTGAACGCACGCCTCGCCTTTGCATCGACAATCCTCCGACTCGCCGCTCGCGATTTGCGCGGCGGCCTTGCGGGCCTGCGAATACTTCTCATCTGCATCGCGCTCGGCGTCGCCACGATCGCCGGCGTCAACAGCCTCTCCAGGTCGCTGGGCGACGGGCTCTCGCGCGACGGGCGGATCATTCTTGGCGGCGATGCGTCGTTTTCGGTGATCCACCAGCAGTTGAGCGAGGCGGAGCGTGGTTTCCTGAGCGCCCGCGGTCAGCTTTCGACCGTCGCCACAATGCGCGCGATGGCGCGCAAAGACGATGGCGCCGCGACGCTGGTCGAGATCAAGGCCGTCGAGCCGACCTGGCCGGCGATTGGCGAGGCCGTTCTTTCGCCGCCGATGAGCGTGCAGGATTCCCTTGCGAAACAGAACGGCCTTTACGGCGCGGCGGTCGACGAAGCGCTGTTACAGCGCCTTGATGCGAAGATCGGCGATGTGTTCGCGCTTGGCGAGCTACATTTGACGCTGCGCGCAGTCCTCGCCTCCGAGCCCGACCAACTCGCGGCTGGCCTCGGCCTTGGTCCGCGCGTGTTGATTGCGCGCGAGGCGCTGGATGCGACGGGCCTCGTTCAGCCCGGCTCGCTGGTGCGCTGGACGACGCGGGTGTTGATGAGGCCCGGCGCCGAGCCGCCTGACGAAGCCGCCGTCAAGCGTTTCATCGACGAGGCAAAAGCCGCCTTCCCCGAAGCGGGCTGGGAGACGCGGACCCGTTCGAGCGTCTCGCCGCAGTTTTCCAAGAATGTCGATAGTTTCACCGAGTTCCTTTCTCTGATCGGCCTGACCTCGCTGATCGTCGGCGGCGTCGGCGTCGCCAACGCGGCGCAGGGCTTCGTCGAGCGTAAACGTCCAACGCTGGCGATCCTCAAGTCGATCGGCGCGAGCGGCGCGGCTATTGTCGCGCTGGCGCTGATCGAATTTATGGCGGTGGCGGCTTTAGGCGTCTTGATCGGCCTCGTCATCGGCGCGGCAATGCCGTTCGCGGTGCAAGGCCTGTTCGGAGCGCTGATTCCGTTTCCGTTGGCGCCCGCGATATTTCCGGGAGAGCTGGCGCTCGGCGCGATCTACGGCGCGTTGACAGCGTTGCTGTTCTCGCTTCCCTCGCTCGGCAGGGCGCACGATCTTCCGGTCTCCGCGCTGTTCCGCGCTTCGCTGGAAGACGCGGGTTGGCCAAGGCTACGCTACATCGCCGCCGCAGCGCTGGCCGCCGCTGTGCTCGCTGGCCTCGCCATTCTCGCCAGTCCAAACAAGCGGGTTGCGATCACGATTGTCGGCTCGACACTTCTCGGTTTTGTCGTTCTGCGGCTTGTTGCGCTGGCGTTGATGGCTCTGGCGCGGCGCGCGCCGCGGACCGGCAGCGTCGCGTGGCGCATGGCGGTGGCCAACATTCACCGGCCCGGCGCACTGACGCCGTCGATCGTGCTGTCGCTTGGCCTCGGCCTCGCTGTGCTCGTGACCCTGACGCTGATCGACGTCAATCTGCGCGGCCAGTTGCGAACCGCTCTCCCAGGGGAAACGCCGAGCTTCTATTTTCTCGACGTGCGCAGCGTCGACGTCGACCGATTCCGCGGCTTTCTTGCGGCCGAGAGCCCGAGCGCCAAGCTGGAGGAGGCGCCGATGATGCGCGGCCGTTTCATCCGGATCGGCGGCGTGCGCGCGGAGGATGCGAAGGTCAGCGAGAACGCTGCCTGGGCGCTGGAGGGCGATCGCGGCGTGACCTATTCGGCCGCCGTGCCCGAAGGCTCGATTGTCACCGAGGGACAATGGTGGGCGCCCGACTACGCCGGGCCGCCGCTGGTTTCGCTCGAACAGGATGTCGCCACCGGTCTCGGCTTGAAGGTCGGCGATGAGATCGTCGTGAATGTGCTGGGCCGCAACATCACCGCGACGATCGCCAATCTGCGCAAGGTGAACTGGCGCAGTTTCGCCATCAACTTCGTCATGGTGTTTTCGCCCAACACTTTTAAGGGCGCGCCGCATACGGTTTTGATCACCGCCGCCTACCCCCGAGAGATCGGCGCGCCCGCCGAACGCGCGTTGCTGCGGCAAACTTCGCAGGAATTTCCGACCGTGGTCTCGCTGAGGGTGCGCGAGGCGCTCGATGCGATCGAGGCGCTCATCGCCAAACTCGCGGTCGCCATCCGCTCCGCATCGGGCGTCGCGCTGTCGACCTCGGTGTTTGTGCTGGCTGGCGCGCTCGCCGCCAATCAGCGTTCGCGCATCTATGATTCCGTCGTGCTGAAGATACTTGGCGCCACGCGCCGACGGCTGCTGCTGGCGTTCCTCATAGAATATGCGCTGCTGGGCGCGGCCACCGCCGTGTTCGGACTCGCGGCGGGAATCGGCGCGGCGTGGCTCATCGTGACGCGCGTGATGTTGCTCGATTTCGCCATCATCTGGCCGGCGGCGCTGATGGCCGCTTTGGCTGCGCTGGCGCTGACGGTGGGGCTGGGCCTGGCCGGGACATGGCGGATTCTTGGACTGAAGCCGTCGGGCGTGCTGCGCGAGCTTTAGGGCGGGCGTTTTCAGCTTTCTGAAAAACTCTATCTGTGCTATTCTGCCATTTCCGCCAGGCCGCGCCACGGAGGCAGCGCGAGAGGCGGCGAAGCGCAAATGCGTCTCGCATAGGCACTTCGCGCTAAACCATTGAAATCACTGAACACCACTCGTTGGCTGATTTCGTGCTTTCAATAAAATCAATAACTTAGAATTTCGCAAGCATTTCGCAAACATTTCGCAACGTTTCGCTAACGCTTCGCAAGGCCTTCGCAACGTTTCGCAAGGGTTTCGCAACGTTTCGCAAGGCCTTCGCTAACGCTTCGCAACGGCTCGCCGTCGCGACCGTGAGACCGCTTGCGCAGTCGGCCATTCCGTCCAACAATCCTCTCAAAACTCCGGGAGGCGCGGCCAGGCCATGTTGAGCCAAAGCTATGTCCACGGCGCCAGCGCGAAGCCGCTGCTTGGGGAAACGGTCGGCGCCCTGCTGGACCGCATCGCCAACCAGCATCCCGAGCGCCCGGCGCTGATCGTGCGCCATCAGGCGATCCGTTGGACCTACGCAGAGCTGCGCCGCCGCGCCAACGATCTGGCCGCCGGGCTCCTCGCGCTTGGGCTGAGGCCCGGCGAGCGCGTCGGCATCTGGTCGCCGAACAATTCCGAATGGGTCGTCACGCAATTCGCGAGCGCCAAGGCCGGGCTCATCCTGGTCAACATCAACCCGGCCTATCGCGCGCACGAGCTCGAATACGCGCTCAACAAGGTCGGCTGCAAAGCGCTGATTCTCGCCGCTGGTTTTCGCGACAACGACTATCTCGCCACCCTGCGCGCGCTCGCGCCCGAACTCCCCGCATCGAAGCCCGGCGCGCTCGTCGCCAACAAACTCCCCGAACTGAAAATCGTCATCCGTCTCGGCGCGGAAAAGACCGATGGCCTGTTCAACTATGCGGACCTCGCCGTTCCCGCCACGCACGCCCAACTCGCCGAGGTCGAGGCGCTGGCGGAGAGTTTGCAATTCGACGATCCCATCAACATCCAGTTCACCAGCGGCACCACCGGCGCGCCGAAGGGCGCAACGCTGACGCACCACAACATCGTCAACAACGGCTATTTCATTGGCGAGGCGATGCGCCTGACGCCTGACGACAAGCTTTGCATTCCCGTGCCCTATTACCATTGCTTCGGCATGGTGCTGGGCAATCTCGCCTGCGTCACCCATGCCGCTTGCATGGTGTGTCCCGCCGAAGGTTTTGAGCCGCTCGCCACGTTGCAGGCGGTCGAGGAGGAGCGTTGCACCGGGCTGCATGGCGTGCCCACGATGTTCATCGCGATGCTCGGCCATCCCGAGTTCGCGCGCTTCGATCTGAGTTCCCTGCGCACCGGCATCATGGCCGGATCGCCCTGCCCGGTCGAAGTCATGCGCAAGGTCGTTGCGCTGATGCACATGCGCGAAGTCACCATCGCCTATGGCATGACCGAGACAAGCCCGGTCAGCTTCCAGAGCGATTGCGACGATCCGCTCGAGCGGCGGGTTTCCACTGTGGGGCGCGTCCATCCGCATATCGAGGTGAAGATCGTCGACGCCAAAGGCCGCATCCTGCCGAGGGGCGAAACCGGCGAATTGCTGACGCGCGGCTACAGCGTCATGCAGGGCTACTGGGGTGATGCGGAGGCGACGGCTTTGACGATCGATGCCGCCCGCTTCATGCACACCGGCGATCTCGCCACCCTCGATGCGGAGGCCTACTGCAACATCGTCGGCCGGCTCAAGGACATGGTGATTCGCGGCGGCGAGAACATTTATCCGAGAGAGATCGAGGAGTTCCTCTACACCCATCCCGCCATCGCCGACGTTCAGGTTTTCGGCGTCCCCGACCCGCATTACGGCGAACAGCTCTGCGCCTGGATCAAGCTCAAGGCGGGCGCCAAGCTCAATGACGCTGAAGTGACCGCCTTCTGCAAATCGTCGCTGGCTCATTTCAAAACCCCGAAATACGTGCGTTTCGTCGAGGCATTCCCGATGACGGTCACCGGAAAAGCGCAGAAATTCCTGATGCGGCAGGCGATGATCGACGAACTTGGGCTAAGACAGGAGAGGACCGCATGAGCGAGCCGGCCCGACACGCATAAAAGCCTGATTTGCCCTCTTCACTCGGTCTTCAGACAAAGCATTCACTTTGAACGGGCGCTTCACTTGGCAATCGGAGCCGGCGCGCCTAAATGAGGGGTCGAAGCAGCGGGACCTTGCCTGATACAGGGGCTAAACGCTGCAGTGGGATAACAATGAACCCAAATTTCCGGAATTTTGCGCTCTGGGTGATCATATTCCTGCTCGTCCTGGCATTGGTGACCCTGTTCCAGAGTCCTGGACAGAAGGCGCCGAGCAGCGAAATCACTTTCAGCCAGTTGCTCACCGAGGTGGATGCCGGCCACATCCGCGACGTGACGATTGCCGGGCCTGAGATCTCAGGCCACTACACCGACGGCGGGCGCTCATTCCAGACCTACGCGCCAAGCGATCCGGCGCTGGTCGACACGCTTTACAAAAAGAATGTCCAGATCACCGCCCGGCCGCCTTCGGACGGCAATTCGTGGATCATGACGCTGCTGATCAATGGTCTGCCGCTGATCCTCTTCCTCGGCGTATGGATCTACATGTCGCGCCAGATGCAGGGCGGCGCCGGCAAGGCGATGGGCTTTGGCAAGTCGAAGGCCAAGCTGCTCAATGAGGCGCACGGCCGCGTCACCTTCGAGGATGTCGCTGGCGTCGACGAGGCCAAGGAAGACCTGCAGGAAATTGTCGAATTCCTTCGCGATCCGCAGAAATTCCAGAAACTCGGCGGGCGCATCCCGCGCGGCGTGCTGCTTGTCGGGCCCCCCGGCACCGGCAAGACGCTGACCGCGCGCGCCGTGGCGGGCGAAGCCAACGTGCCGTTCTTCACCATTTCCGGTTCCGACTTTGTCGAAATGTTCGTCGGCGTCGGCGCCAGCCGCGTGCGCGACATGTTCGAGCAGGCCAAGAAGAACGCTCCCTGCATCATCTTCATCGACGAAATCGACGCGGTCGGGCGCCATCGCGGCGCCGGCCTCGGCGGCGGCAATGACGAGCGCGAGCAGACGCTCAATCAGTTGCTCGTCGAGATGGACGGCTTTGAGCAGAACGAAGGCATTATCATCATCGCCGCCACCAACCGCCCCGATGTGCTCGACCCGGCTTTGCTGCGCCCGGGCCGTTTCGACCGGCAGATCGTCATTTCCAACCCCGATTTCATCGGCCGCGAGAAGATCCTGAAAGTCCATGTGCGCAAGGTGCCGCTGGCGCCGGATGTTGACCTGAAAGTCGTCGCGCGCGGCACGCCAGGCTTTTCCGGCGCCGATCTGATGAATTTGGTCAACGAGTCCGCCCTGCTGGCGGCGCGCCGCGGCAAGCGAGTCGTTACGCGGGCCGAATTCGAGGACGCCCGCGACAAGATTCTGATGGGCGCGGAACGCCGCACCCTGATGATGACCGAGGACGAGAAGAAGCTGACCGCTTATCACGAAGCCGGCCACGCGCTTGTTTCCGTCTCGATGGCGGCCAGCGTGCCGATCCACAAGGCGACGATCATTCCGCGCGGCCGCTCGCTCGGCATGGTGCAGTCGCTACCCGAGCGCGACCAGGTATCGCAAAGCTACGAGCAACTCATCGCCATGCTGGCGATGTCGATGGGCGGGCGCGTCGCCGAAGAGCTCGTGTTCGGCAAGGACAAGGTTACGTCGGGCGCCGCCAGCGACATCCAGCAGGTCACCAAGATCGCCCGCGCGATGGTGACCCGCCTCGGCTTCTCCGAGAAGCTTGGCACAGTCATGTATGGCGAGAACCAGGATGAAGTGTTCCTCGGCTATTCCATGGGCCGAACCCAGAACATTTCGGAAGCGACCGCCGAGACGATCGACGCGGAAGTGCGTCGCCTCGTTCATGAAGGCCATGAGACCGCGACCCGCATCCTGACGGAGCGCCGCGCGGATCTGGAGACCCTCGCCAACGCCCTCATGGAATTTGAGACCATGTCTGGCGAGGAGATTCTCGGACTCCTGAAGGGCGTTCGGCCTGTTCGAGAATCGACCGAAAAAGAAGCGCCCCCCGCGCCACGCGCAGCCGTCCCCGCGAGCGGCAAACCGCGCCCCGTCGGGCCCGACGCTGCTGGGATGGAGCCCCAGCCGCAGACATGAGGTTCCGGGTAAAGCGCTATTTCGTCTGAACAGATTCGCTGGGCCGCAGGAACGAGCCGAGGATGGCGGCGGGGCCATCGAGCGCGCCGCCGGCACCCCCGACATAGACCTGTGGCAGCCGGAGATTGGCGACAAGTTCGGGGTGCGCCGCCAGCAGATCAAGCATGAGCTTGAGCTGCTGCAATTTCAGCACGCTGTCCTTGCCCAACACTTCGGCTTGCGCGGTCTGGCCGGCGGCCTGCTCTTCGAGGTATAGCCGTTCGGCGTGGCCTTCCGCTTGTCGGCGATCTTGGGCGAGTTGGGCGACTTTCACGGCGGTCTGAGCCGTCACAATGTCCCGTTGCTGATCCGCCGTTGCGCGCGCTTGCTCGGTCTTCTGACGCTGCTCCTGTGCGGTTTGTTCCTGGATGTAAGCGGCTCGCAACTGCCCCGCGAGTTGCTCGCGCTGACGCGCCAGCAGCAATTCAGGCGGAATGGCGGACTCTCCCAGGCGGATTTCCTTGATATCGACGCCAGCGCGCCTGCCATCGACTTGCGCGCGCTCCAGAATGGCTTGCTCTAGGACCGTTCTGTTTTCGATCGTGTCGAGGACGCGTGTCGGCCGCGTGAACGCCGTCGCAACCCCCTTGTCATTAATTTCGCTCACCGTGATCGACCCGCCGTAAACATTGCGGACGAGCGAGCGTATCGAGGGCACCAGAATCCGCTGATCGACTTCTTCCTGACCGCCGACAGCAGCCACCACGATCGGCGCATTTTCAGGCGTGATCTGCACAATGGCTCGTAGTTCCTGCGGGATCTCCCATCCCTCGATCTTCGTGTTGATCGCTGTGTCGGCGGAATCCTTGGGCTGTTGAAATGTCGCGCTATGCTCGCTCACGGTGATATCGCCCTTGGCATCAACCTTGAGATCGAGATAGCGGCGGGTGAAACCACCCTTGAATTCCAGCGCTGTGACGCGGGTCGAAACCAGCGTCACATCGAATGCATCGCGGTTGAGATAATAGTCGTTCGGCGGCAACGACGTGTCCCATATCCCTTTGCAGTATTGGGGCACCAGTTCCGCGGTCAATCCGCCTTCGTCCGTCTTGGCCGTTCGCGGCTTGCAGTCGACCCCTGCGCTCTTGACGGAGGACCTGACGACGCCAACCGAACCGGCCGGCACCCGCGTGATCGAAGTGTCGAGCGGCGTTTCCTCATGTGTCAGGCCGCGCAAATCATAGACGTCATCGTTGCTGACCGTGATGTCGCGACCATTTTTGATGTAACCGATCTTGACCTGGAATAGCGCCAGATTGAGCGGATAAACGCCCGGTTTGAGGACGCTGAGCTGCAACCCTTTCTGGCCGCCATGCGTCATGAAATACTCGGCGTCGAGAAATTTCTGCTGATCGGCGTCTGGCCAGGCGTCGGCCATGATTTGACCTACCCCGAGCGCTTCGCCATCGCTAGCGACGATGCGCCCAAAGAAGCCGTTCGGCACAACGACGACTGGCAAGAGATCGACCCTGTTGAGCACATTGAAGAATACCGAAATGCGGAATGTGCCGGGCGGAATGACCGCCGCTTGATAGCCCGTCTCACCCTTGGCGGCGATGATGTGGCCGGATTCGATGCTGGTGAACCCGTATATTTTGCGCACGACGCCGACTTGGTTGGCCGGGATTGAAATGATGCTGGTCGCCAGAACTTCGTAGAGGGCGACCAATCCGAAAAGCACCCGTAAGAGGGCAATTGCCCCGATGCGCCGCCATCCCGTAATGGCATCCGGAATGACGCGGGGCGCGAATAGCAGCGCCAACACTGCGGCCGCGGCGATCAGGATTTCTGACATGGACAAATTCCGACAGGACAGCAGCCACGCAATGTGGCGGCGCGACAACCTAGCCTATAACGCGGTTTCCCGCACGACAGGCGACCTCAGACGAGCGCCATTCATGTTTTGCAACGATTTTTGAACCATCGATCGACAAATATGGTCTACTGAAGTTCATCGACGCGGCCGCTGCCGCTGTGAGGAGTGCAATGGGGCGTAACTATTTCGGCACGGACGGCATTCGCGGTCGGGCGAACGGAAAAATAACCGCCGAGGTGGCGATGAAGGTCGGCCAGGCCGCCGGACTCGCCTACCGAAACGGCGACCATCGTCACCGCGTCGTCATCGGCAAGGACACGCGACTATCTGGCTACATGATCGAGTACGCGCTTGTTGCCGGCTTCACTTCGGTGGGTATGGACGTGTTGCTGCTTGGCCCTGTGCCGACGCCCGCGGTAGCCATGTTGACGCGCTCGATGCGCTGCGATCTCGGGGTGATGATTTCCGCCTCGCACAATTTGTTCGAGGACAACGGCATCAAGCTTTTCGGCCCCGACGGGTTCAAACTGTCCGACGAGATTGAAACCGAGATTGAAGGGCTGATGGACAGCGATATATCGCCACGACTGTCGAAGTCTCGCGATCTGGGCCGCGCCAAACGCGTCGATGACGTGCAGGCTCGCTACATCGAGTTCGCCAAGGGCACGCTTCCCCGGAATATCTCGCTTAGCGGATTGCGCATCGTGGTCGATTGCGCACACGGCGCCGCCTACAAAGTCGCGCCCGAGGCGCTTTGGGAGTTGGGCGCCGAGGTGTTCAAGATTGGCGTCGAGCCGGACGGGGTCAACATCAATCTCGATGTCGGCTCGACTTCGCCTGACGCGCTTGCGCGAAAAGTGCGGGAAATGCGGGCCGACATCGGCATCGCGCTCGATGGCGACGCTGACCGTGTGCTGATCGTCGATGAGAAGGGCCGCGCAATCGATGGCGATCAGATTATGGCGGTCGTCGCCGAAAGCTGGCAGGCCGATGGCCGACTATCCAGGCCCGGCATCGTCGCCACGATCATGTCCAACCTTGGTCTCGAGCGGCATCTGGATCGCATGGGACTGACGCTGGAACGCACGGCGGTTGGCGACCGCTATGTGCTCGAGCGCATGCGCGAGAAAGGCTACAATGTTGGTGGCGAACAATCGGGCCATATCATCCTGTCGGATTACGCGACGACCGGCGATGGGCTCGTCGCTGCGCTGCAGGTTCTGGCCGTCGTGCAGGGCAAAAACAGGCCGGTCAGCGAAGTATGCCATCGGTTCGAGCCGCTTCCGCAATTGCTACGCAGCGTACGATTCAAAGGGGGTCGCCCGCTTGAGGCCGCGCCGGTGATCAAGGCCATCGCTGACGCCAAGGAGCGTTTGGGGACGCAAGGTCGTCTCGTAATCCGTCCCTCAGGCACCGAATCGGTCATTCGCGTGATGGCGGAAGCGGACGACCGCGCCCTTGTCGAGAGTCTGGTCAATCACGTCTGCGACGCCGTCGCCTCGGCAGAGGCCGCGTAGCCGGGCTGCGGTATTTTTGCATCCGATTTACGATTTCCCGCTTCGGCTCTTTTCAAAATCGAGAATCATCGTATCCTCAGAGCTGTAGTCAACAACCTGAAAGGAGGTGATCCAGTGTCTCATTGTCTATCGCCACAAGTGACGAGCAGGACCTGGGTTATTATCCGTGCGGAGCACTACGCATAGAAGACACCCAGTCGAGTAAGTCCTGAGCGATCTCTGCGTGGTCGCGACAATGGAAAGGCCGCTCACCGAGGCGGCCTTTCTTTTTATGTCACCCTCAACCCTCGGCCAGTGTTTCCATCCGTCGATACGAATAAGCCGCTTCGCGATTGGGAGCGCTATCCCGATGCGCGATCTCCGCCATTATGCCGTGATGGGGCGATAGATGGCAGGCCGGATCCGTGGCGCGCGCGTCGCCGACCAGTGCGAGCGCCTGACAACGACAACCGCCAAAATCGATCTCGCGCCGTTCGCAACTCCGACATGGCTCGGGCATCCAATCGACGCCGCGAAACGCATTGAATGCCGGAGAATTTTCCCAGATATCGCCGAGCGAATGATCCCCGACATTCCAGAATTCGAGACCCGGAATGGTTTCCGACGCATGGCACGGCAAGACTTTGCCGGTGGGCGAGACATTAAGGGTTTGACGACCCCAGCCGCCCATGCACGGTTTTGGAGTCCGCGCGTGATAGTCGGGCGCGACATGGTCGATGACGATCTGTCCATCGATCTTTTTGCGCAGAGCTTCGACTTCATTCCAGGCCGCATCGGCCTCTTCTCGCGAAGGCATCAGCGCGGCCCGATTTTTGAGGGCCCAGCCGTAATATTGCGTGTGAGCCACTTCGACGCGCCGCGCGCCCAACGCGATCGCCATTTCGACCATCCGGCCAGCGCGCGTCACATTAGCGCGATGGATGACGGCGTTAACGGTGAGCGGCATGCCGCTGGCAACGACCCAATTGGCGACCATCCGCTTGCGCGCGAAGGCGCCTTTGTAACCAGCTATCCGATCGGCGCTTTCCTCTTCGCAATCCTGAATTGACAACTGGACATGATCCAGACCTGCTTTGTCGAGTTGCTTTACCAGCGCTTCGGTGACGCCGACGCCCGACGTGATAAGGTTTGAATAGAGGCCGAGAGAAGCGCAATGCGCCACCAGGTCTACAAGGTCGCGCCGCGCCGCAGGCTCCCCGCCCGAAAGATGAACTTGAAGGACGCCAATTGAATTGGCCTCTTCAAGAATCCGCATCCAGGTCGCTGTATCCATTTCGCTGACCCGCTTGTCTAACGACAATGGATTCGAGCAGTAGGGGCAACCGAGAGGGCAACGGTGAGTCAGCTCCGCCAGCAGCCCTATGGGGGCCGGCGGTCGGGGCCCAACACGCTCAAGCTCGCTCATATTCCGATCATGCGCTTTGTGAAAAGATCAACAAGAAGCACGCGCACATCGTTTTCGATGCGCTCGCGGTCGCCCTTGTAAACAGCGCACAGCTCATCGACAATGTCGGCGAAGCTACGAATCCCATCGCAGCGCTGAAGAACAGCGACGGCAATAGGATCCGCGCGCACTACGCGTTCGGGCGCCAACAAAATGTAGCCGCCGCGAACTTCATCATGTTTCAGGCGCACGCCGCGCAGTAGCCGCGGCTTCGCACTGGGAGCAAACTCCCGGCCGGCGTCTGTCACCTACTCGATAAACTAATGCCGCACGGCAAAGTCAGTTCGAAGCGGAGAGATAGCTCGTCACTTCCATACCAACCGCAACTTCGCAAATTTCCGGAGTGGTCCAGTTCATAGACGTTTTCCCTTCCTGTCGAGCGGCGTCTGGATGAATCAGCGCCGGCGCCTCCCGATCGCGCAGCGCGAACGCCATGCGCGAGAACCCTCTATTAACACAGGCGCCAGCCCGGCGCCAGTTTCTATTGGCCGGCACTTTCAGGGCAGAAGGCGGCGCTGGCTCAGCCGATTAGGCCTGTCGCTGGCGTATACGCCAGCCCGTGCGCGTCGGCGACCGGTTTGCAAGTGATTAGGCCGCCATGAACATTGAGCCCCTCGCGAAGGTGGGCATCGTCCTTGAGAGCCTGCTTCCAACCTTTGTCGGCGAGCGCCAGGGCGAACGGCAGCGTCGCGTTGTTGAGCGCGAAGGTCGAGGTGCGCGCAACGGCTCCCGGCATATTGGCGACGCAATAGTGCACAATGCCATCGACCGTGTATGTCGGATTCGAGTGGGTCGTGGCGTGCGAGGTCTCGCAGCATCCGCCCTGGTCGATGGCGACATCAACAATCACCGCGCCCGGCTTCATTGTCGATAACATCGCGCGGGTCACTAATTTGGGAGCGGCGGCGCCGGGCACGAGGACGGTGCCGATCAAGAGATCGGCGCGTTTGACGAGTTCGGCGATTGCCGCGCGCGTGGAGAAAATTGTGCGAACGCCCGTGCCAAATTGCGCGGAAAGACGGCGCAACACTTCGGCGGAGCGATCGACAACTGTTACGTTTGCGCCCATGCCCAGCGCGATGGTCGCAGCATGTGTTCCCGATACGCCGCCGCCGAGGATGACGACCTCCGCCGCCGGGACTCCTGGAACCCCGCCCAGCAGAATGCCGCGGCCGCCCGCAGCCTTCTCAAGTGCGTGGGCGCCAACCTGTGGCGCAAGGCGCCCCGCCACTTCCGACATCGGCGTCAATAGCGGCAGGCCGCCGGATGCCGAGGTCACGGTCTCGTAGGCGATGCAGGTCGCGCCGCTGGCGACAAGATCCTGCGTCTGCGCAAGGTCGGGCGCGAGGTGGAGATACGTGAACAGAATCTGGCCACGGCGCAGGAGTTTGCGCTCGGAGGCCAGCGGCTCCTTGACCTTTACGATCATGTCGGCGCGCGCGAAAATATCCGTCGCCGCGTCGACGAGCGTTGCGCCGGCCTGAACGTATTCATTGTCCCCGAGGCCCGAGCCGATCCCGGCTGACCTCTCGACAAGAATTTGATGACCATGATGAGCCAGTTCGGCGACCGAGGATGGCGTCAGTCCGACACGAAACTCGTTGTCCTTGATCTCCCTGGGAACTCCGACCAGCATGTGCGTCTCCTCGCCTCAGTAGCCATCATCGCGCCCGCGCGACGGGGCGCCAACCTGGCCGTCGCCTTGCGAGTATGACAGAAGATGCAGTTGAATGATCGCTCAACATCCGCAATTTTCATGTTAAAGGCGGTTTGGGAAAAAGGATTCAACTTGTGACTGAAACCCCCGTCGATATCAGCAAGATGCCTTTCGAGGCGGCGCTGGCCGAGCTCGAGGCGATTGTCGCCAAGCTTGAGCAGGGCGCGGTGGCGCTCGAGGAATCAATCAAGATTTACGAGCGCGGCGAGGCGCTCAAAACTCATTGTGACAAGCTGCTCAAGAACGCGGAAATGCGGATCGAAAGAATCACTTTCGGCGCCGACGGAAAGCCCAAAGGCGTCGCGCCGCTGGACGTCGATTGATGCGTGACGGCGGTCTCACGCTTCAGTTGACCGATGAGCCGGCGCTGAATGACATTCGCTTCATTGAGGACGCTTTGCGCGCCTTCAATGCGGAGCGCGCCCGCCCCTATGACACGCTCCCGCTGCATGTCTTTCTGCGCGACGAGCGGGGCGCAACCGTCGGCGGTCTCACCGGATTCACCCGCTGGGAGTGGCTTTACATTGATTGCTTCTGGCTGCCCGACGATCTGCGCGCCGCCGGTTGGGGCTCGCGTATGCTTGTCGACGCAGAAGACGAAGCCCGGCGCCGCGGATGTCGACATGCTCATCTGTACTCCTACAGTTTCCAGGCGCCGGGTTTCTACTTGAAGCAGGGCTATATTCAATACGGGACTCTCGAAGGCTATCCGCCTGGAGAAAGGCGCGAACTGTTGCGCAAAGATCTCTGACCATCTTTCAATCATGCATAACGGAATGAAATGCCTGCGCTTCAACGCTCGGCCGAGGAAAAGTTACGCTTCGTTAACCATAGTCAGGTGAATAGTGTTGTGTCATTAACCATTTGCGCCAGCCGCGATTCGCAAGCGACCGCGCGATAAATCTCAGAGGGCGGAGTTCATGCGCACGATTGCTTTTGTCACCCAGAAGGGCGGCTCAGGAAAAAGCACTTTAGCTTCTTCACTGGCCGTCGCCGCCCATGAGGCGGGCGAGAAGGTGTTTGTCCTGGACATGGATCCGCAGTGCGCCCTGGCCAACTGGGCCAAGACCCGCGGCCAGGACGATGTGCCAGTAGCCGCGGTGACGCCCGCCCGTCTTGCCGCCACTTTGGCTGGCCTGGCCAAGAACGGTTTCACGCTGGCGATCATCGATACGCCAGGCGCCGAAGGCGCGATCGCGGCGGCTGCGATGAAAGCAGCCGATCTCAACATCATCCCCTCGCGCCCCAACGTATTCGATCTCTGGGCGAGCGAGCAGACGCGCAAAATTCTCAAAGAACTGCGCAGCGATTTCGTGTTCGTGCTCAACCAATGCCCTCCGGCGCAACAGACAGCGCGCGTCGCCGAAGGCGCGGCGGCGCTCGAAGCGATGGGCGGCCTGATCACCCCATTGGTGCTCACGCGGGTCGACTATCAGGAAGCGGCGCGCCACGGCTGCGGCGTCACCGAAGTCAACCCCCACGGCGCGGCTGCAGCGGAGGTCAAGGCGCTGTGGTCCTCGATCAAGCGCCGTCTCGCTCGCGGCAAGCCGCAATCGCGCAAGGCCGCCTGAAGCCGCGCATCGACCCGCAGGGGGCGTCAAAGCCGCCCTGCGGGCCAGGCGCCCTTTTGCGTATGCGAATCGACGATTCCAAAGGCTTGCGCGACAAATCTCCGCCGCTCCGCCGCTACCCTCCGATCCGCGAATTGATCACCTCGCCGCCCCGCGCGATGGTCAGATCCCAATAGCGCACGCGCGCGCCGCTGGCTTTTTCCAGATCGCGCGTTGAGCTGATCTTCGCGCCGTTGATCGCCAGAACGATGTCGCCCTTCTGCACGCCCAACTGCGCAGCTGTCGAGCCTTCCGGGACGTCGGCGACGACGACCCCTTCGCGCGCATTTTCGATCGACATCTCCTCGATCAAGGCGGGCGAAATGTTCATCACGGTCGCGCCCTCGAACGGCGAGCGCGACTTGATGCGGATGGCGTCGCGCGGCGGAATCTCCGGCGCGGCGCCCAGATGCAGCGATATCGTCGCCGGCTTGCCGGCGCGCAGGACGCCCAGCGCCGCGGCGCCGCCCAGCGGGCGCGCTCCCAGCCGGAAGCCGACCGCCTGGCCATCCTCGATCGGCTGGCCGTCGATGGCCGTGATGACATCGCCGCGCTTGAGCCCGGCCTGCGCAGCCGGGCCGCCCTCGACGACGTCCGTCACGAGCGCGCCGACCGGCCGATCGAGGCCAAGCGATTCGGCGATGTCCTTGGTGACGTTTTGCAGGCTGGCGCCGAGCCACGGCCGTTTGACTGTCGCCCCGCCCGCCTTGGCCGTCGCGATGACGCTCTTGACCATATTGACGGGGATCGCGAAGCCGATGCCCATGCTGCCGCCAGAACGGGAATAGATCGCCGAATTGATGCCGACGAGGCGCGCGTTAAGGTCGACCAGCGCGCCGCCGGAATTGCCAGGATTGATGGCCGCATCGGTCTGGATGAAGAATCCGTAGTCGCTGCTGCCGATTTGGGTGCGCGCCAGCGCTGAAATAATGCCCTGCGTCACTGTCTGGCCGACCCCGAACGGATCGCCGATGGCGATGACAAAATCGCCGACCTCGATGGCGTCGGAGTCGCCGAGTTCGAGGACGGGAAAGCTCTCGCTCCCCTTGATCCGCAGCACCGCCAGATCGGAACGCGGATCGCGCAACACGATCTGCGCCTCGAACTCGCGGTTGTCAGACAGCGCAACCTTGACGTCCGTCATCCCCTCGATGACGTGATTGTTGGTGACGACGAAGCCGCCGCTATCGACGATGACGCCGGAGCCGAGCGATTGCGCGGTGCGCTGATCGGCGCCGCCCTGGCCGAAGAAGCGCTGAAACACCGGATCGTCAAACAGCGCATTGCGCGGCCGCTTCTCGATCCGCGAGGCGTAGACGTTGACGACCGCCGGCTGCGCCTTTTTGACCACCGGCGCGAATGACAGATGCACCTCGGCGGGCGATTGCGGGACGACTTTTGGCGCGGTCTGAGCGTGGGCGACGCCGCCGACGAGCACCGCGACGAAAGCGAGAGAAGAGCGAATCAAGCCAAAGCTCCGCGGACGATTTTCCGCCCGCTGATATAAGCTGTCGGGGCACGACGGCAATCGTGCGGCGGGGGCGCCAGCGAGGCGGCTGTCGCCAAATTTTCTGCAAATTTTTCCAAGCTTTTTTCCTTTTTTGTCAAGCGCTTTGCCAAATTTCTGCAAGATTTTGTCAAGTATTTCCAAGGATTCTGATGGCCGTTTTGTGGGATATCAATGGGTTGCGAGTCGAAGAGTCCAATCTATGCTTCTTTCAAAGAATTTTGTGCCGGTGAAATGCCATGCGCAAGCGGCAGCCTTCCTTCACGCGGTGAAAAGCCGAAACATAAATCTAGCACATATTTCTAATTTCAGGAATAAACAATTTTTCGTCGGGCTTGGCTGAATTCTACAGCGACGCTTCGGTATTGCAAAGCCCCGCCGGCCAATGCAGTATCAACGGCGCCGAAGTCTCCATCTGGAGAGCGTCGGATAATAGCGTGCTGATAATCCAAGAACTTTTACTGCAATAACAGGGGAGATTGGAACATGATCAGTCGGCATCTAACGATCCTCAGCATCGCGGTCGCGTTGCTGATCGCCATTCCAGTCCAGGCCATGGCGAATCTCATCACCGCGGCTTCGGCGACGTTCAGTTGTGGGCCGCCGGCCAGTTTCACGGCGACATTCATCGGTATAGACCTTGATCCCACCCACTCATATCAAGTCAATTTCACGCTTACCGCTACCTCGCCGACCGGCACGGTCCTGAGCACGGGCCCGCTATCTCAGGCGATTCCCCCGGGCAGGTCGGGCGACTTTTCCGTCACCTATGTTAACGGAACAGCAGCAAACATTGTTGCGGGAATAACCTATACGCTGGCTGGAACCGCCTCATTGTACGACATCACGGCGGGCGCGACCACCAGTACCGTGTCAGTTACGTTCCCCAACAATCCCAATAGCCAGATCACCTGTGGCAACCAAGGTGGGGGGCTATGTGTGCAGGGATCTAAGGCCAATGCCAATTTTAACGGCACTCCAATTTACAGCGGGTCCTCCATCTGGTTCAATGCCAACCTAAAATCCAGTGGCATACCTAGCACAGGAGCAACAGTATTCTTCACTGGATCAACCGTAACTATTAATAATACGACGTATCCTGTGCCGAATGCACAGATCAACTTCATGCCCAGCGCCACTTGTGCGAGCACTACCTTCAACGCAAGCACCAACACATGGATCACGACCGTTCCAGTTTCGGGAAATACAGATGACATATTCTTCGACGGGGTTGCGTTAGGGGTGGGCACCCTCGCCAACATTCAAAACCCTGTTGTCTGGAACGGCACATTCTCGACCAATACGCCGGGCGTTTCCATACAATGGAAATGGGGCGCCGCAGTCTATAAGGCGTTCACAGGCTATGACGGTCTCTCGGTCAAGCCATCGCACAGTCTTGCGTGCGGCATCAACAATGGCGACCAAGCGGGAACGCCTGAAAACCCAGTGACTCAGAAGCAGCTGATTGGTGGCGCAAGAGGCGGCGGCGGCTCAAACTTCACGGGATCATGGAGCGGGACGTTCAACGTAACTCCGGTCTGCCCCCACTAACGCGCTATCTTCGACAGAGTGTAGGAATAGGTCTGGCGGGCGTCGCAAGGCGCTCGCCAGACCAGCTTCCGAATCGGCGCTCGAGGCCTCCGGGCATAGCAGCCCGACAGATCGTCAGTCACTATAGGTCGAGGATCTTGTGGCAGCTCGGTTTGACCGAGCATACGAGCTACGTCTTGTCGGTCGTAGCAAGTGCTCGCTGCAACGCCCAATCGCTGCCCTGGCGCGATTTGCCTGCCCAACAGGCTCCGGCCTCCTAGAAGGCCATCGTCGAGGCGGGTGATATCCTCGACGTGGGCGTCACCCCGCGCGATCCCTAGCGATAGGCGGCTGAAACGTCAGCCCCATGTCCCAGGGAAAATAGATCCAGGTGTCCTGCGAGACCTCGGTGATGAACGTGTCGACCATCGGCCGGCCGAGCGGTTTGGCATAGACGGTGGCGAAATGCGCGCCGGGCAGCATTTCGCGCACGACCTTGGCCGTTGCGCCGGTGTCGACGAGATCGTCGACCACCAGAATGCCTTTTCCCTCGCCAAACTTGGCGACCTCTGGCGCAATGCCCTTGAGCACCTGCAGCCCGCCCTGCGTCTTGTAGTCGTGATAGGAGGCGATGCAGACCGTCTCGATGACGCGCGTGCCAAGTTCGCGCGCGACAATCGCCGCAGGCACCAGCCCGCCGCGCGTGATCGTCACGATGGCGCTGAACGGCCCGGCCTCGCTCAGCCGCCAGGCGAGCGCCCGCGCGTCGCGATGAAACTGATCCCAGGAGACGGGAAAGGCTTTTTGCTGAGGGTCGGTCATTGGCGATCTCGATGCGCCACAATCGCGCCGACCCTTGATAGCAAGCCGCACCGCTGATCGCGAGAGGATCGATGCCCCGTCAACAAAGATTACGGCGACTGGGTATGCGTCGACAGCGCGGCCAGCATCGCCTCGACCGCCTTGTGGGCGGCGTCGATAGCCTGCGGGTCCCTACCGCGAATGACGATCTGATTGCGAAATCCGCCATCGACGAACGCAGGATAAGAGCCGATGGCGACGTCGGGATGCGCCGCGGCCACTTCGCTGAGCGCCGTGCCGTAGCGCCCCTCCGGAAGGCCGCCGGCCTCCACAGTCCGGGCGAGAATCTTCTGCCCCGTCTTCAAACCCACTGCAGCCGAATCGAGCATCGCCTGCATGATATTGGGGACGCCGGCCATGACGATGACGTTGCCGATGCGAAATCCCGGCGCCTTCGAGATCGGGTTGTCCAAGAGATCGGCGCCGGCGGGAATGCGCGCCATTCGCCGACGCGCCGCGTTGAATTCACCCGGCGCATAGCGCGGCGCCATGACCGCGATCGCGCGGGGATCCTCGCCGATGGCAACGCCAAACGCCTTGGCCACCGCGTCGGCGGTAATGTCGTCATGCGTCGGGCCGATGCCGCCGGTGGTGAAGACGTAGGTGTAGCGGGCGCGCAATGCGTTGAGCGCCGCGACGATTTCATCCTCGACATCGGGAACGACGCGCGCCTCGCGCAGTTCGATGCCGATGTTGGTGCAATAGTCCGCGATATAGCCGAGGTTGCGATCCTTGGTTCGCCCCGACAGAATTTCATCGCCGATGACCAGCACCGCGGCGGTGACCGACTCACCCTGTTGATTCATCCGTTGGCGTCCTCTCTCAACTCATAGGCGACGTTCTCGCCAGTGCGCAGAATTTCACGATAGCCGAGCCGGCGAAGGCGTTGTTCCAGCCCGCGCTCGCCGCGCAGCTGCGTATGCTCCATCACGATGAGGAGCGGCCATAGCGCAACCGGCGCTTCGCTGAAGAATGTGTCGAGCACAAGGTCTTCCGCCCCCTCGATATCGAGTTTGATTGCATCGAGCCGCTCATAGTTCTCGTCGCGCAACACCGACAGCAGACTTCTGGCCGGCACCCGCAGCTGCGCGCTCGCCGCTTCGGCGCTGACAACGCGCACCGATGTTTCTCCGCTGTTGTCCACATGCACGAACAAGGTGATTTCGCCATCGTGATCGGCCAGCGCACAGGAGAGCGCCTTGACGTTGGCGAATTCGTTCTGGCTAATATTGAATGCGAGCCGCTCGAATATTTCCGGTGACGGCTCGATCGCCAGAATCCGCGCGCGCGGGCCGACATGAGCGGCGACAAACAGCGCGTAGCCGCCGACGCTCGCTCCAACATCGATGAAGACGCAATCGTCGGGAAGGCGGCGGCGCAACAGAGCCCGCTCCGCGGCGTCGAAATATTGCGGTGTAAACAGCAAGCGCTTTTCCACGACGTTGTTGCGCGGATAGAGCCGCATCCGGGCGCCGACCGCCTCGATGTCGATCGGCTTGTCGCCAAGCCGTTTCACGCCCATCGAGCGCAGAAAGAACGCCAGCCGCTGCGATGCCCAGCCCGCAGCGCAGCGCCTGGTGACGCCAATAATGGCGCGATTCACGCCAAGCGGCGCATGGCGTCCGTACGGCGTAAAATCGTTGATTGATTCAGCTGGCATGAGCCTTTGAGGGGAAGCGCCCCGACCGCCCGGCGCCCGGTCTATCATGGCGCGATGGATGGGCGCCAGCGCTATGAGCGCCACTTGATGATGACTTGCGCCGGGCGCATACCGTACTAGATTAGCAGCGGGGTTCGCTCGGTATTGGCCCCTTGAAGGAAGCGCCCCGCCGAAATGACTTTTGTCGAATCCTCCACGCATGCCAGCCGGAAATCCGGCCAGATCAAGATTCATGGACCCGCTGATTTCGCGGGCATGCGCAAGGCCGGCGCGCTGACCGCGCAAGCGCTCGATCTCCTGGGCGATATGGTGCGTCCGGGCGTCACGACCGCGGCGCTGGACAAGTTCGCGTTTGAATTCGCGATGGACAACAACGCCTATCCCGCGCCCCTCAATTACCGCGGCTATCGCAAATCGATCTGCACGTCGATCAATCATGTGGTGTGTCATGGCATTCCCGATGACAAGCCGCTGCGCGACGGCGACATCCTCAATATCGACGTGACCCTGATCGTCGATGGCTGGCATGGCGATTCAAGTCGGATGTTCGTCGCCGGCGAGGCGCCTCGACGGGCCAAGCGGCTGATCGATGTCACGCACGAAGCGTTGATGCGCGGCATCGCCGCGGTCAGGCCGGGCGCGACGACGGGCGATATCGGCTGCGCCATCCAGACGTACGCGGAGTCGGAGCGCTGCTCGGTGGTGCGCGACTTTTGTGGCCATGGCCTTGGCCGGTTGTTCCACGACGAGCCGAACGTCCTGCATTACGGACGAGGCGGCGAAGGCGCGCCGCTGCGCGCGGGGATGTTTTTTACGATCGAGCCAATGATCAATCTCGGCCTGGCCGGCGTTAAAGTGCTGTCCGATGGGTGGACGGCGGTGACGCGCGACCGCTCTCTCTCGGCGCAGTTCGAGCACAGCGTCGGGGTGACCGAGACCGGCGTCGAGATTTTCACCGGCTCGCCTAAGTTTGCCGCCCATGTCAGCGCTCCGCAATGATTTCCAGCGGCGAGGACGATGCGCCGGCGCATTATCTTGGCCATCGCGAACGCCTGCGCGGCCGGTTGCTTGAAGCGGGGCCCGATGCGGTCGCCGATTATGAACTGCTCGAACTCGTGTTGTTTCGCGCCATTCCGCGACGCGACGTCAAGCCTTTGGCAAAGGAGTTGATCGCGAAGTTCGGCTCATTCGCCGAAGCCATCGCCGCAACGCCTCTGCGGCTGGCGGAGGTCGCCGGAGTTACGGCCGGCGTCGTCGTCGAATTCAAAATCGTCGAGGCAAGCGCCAGACGGTTCGCCAAAGGAGCCGCGAAAAAGCGGCTGCCGCTCGGCTCATGGAGCGAAGTGGTCGATTATTGCCGCACATCGATGGGCTTTGCCGAGCGCGAGGAGTTTCGCATCCTGTTTCTTGACAAGCGCAACGGCCTCATCGCCGACGAGGTGCAGGGATCGGGCACGGTCGACCATACGCCGGTTTACCCGCGGGAGGTGATGCGGCGCGCGCTCGAGCTCTCCGCGACAGCCATTTTGCTGGTCCACAATCACCCCTCGGGCGATCCGACGCCCTCGAACGCCGACATCAAGATGACGCTCGACATCATGGCCATCGCCAAGCCGCTCGGCGTCAGCGTTCACGACCACATCATCGTCGGCCGCCACGGGCATACTTCGATGCGCGGCCTCCGGCTGATCTAGTCTCGCTCGCGACGCGAGAAAGCCTTGCCAGAACAAAGGGCTAGAGAGCCCATGGCAGGTATATCGCCATCCCTGGGGAACGACGGCGCCAAGCTGAATTTTGAGCAAAAAAGCTCCATCGAAAAGCCGGATAAACTTTTGAATACGTGAGAATATTTCGCTTGATCGAAACCCCGGCTTAACTTTGCTCTTAGCATAGTCGGCCGGCGGTCGGTTGAGCCAGAGCCAGGATTTTGAAAGCCTCACTACGCGGAAACAGCTTCACTCCGCTCAATATAATGCTGTTCGCCGTCATCGGCGCTTCATGCCTGCTGGTCTCGCTCATCTGCGCGTTGCTGTTCGTGCGTGACTACGAGAACAACAAAGCTGAAGGCGCCGCCAGGGAATCGATCGAACGTGCGGTCGCGTCCGAACTGCATCAAATCGGCCTGGTCGTTGTTGCCTTCGCGCGATCCTACAGCGGCGCATCGTGGGGCAATCTCGACATGATCACCACCGAGGCGGTGACGGAGCGCCTGGCGCGCGAGCCGCGTCTCGACCTTCTTTATGTGTGGAGCGGCGGCGTCCTCACGCCGTTCGGCGCGTCCGGACAGGGCGTTGTCGATTCGCCCCCGATCACCGAAGCTGTCACCAACTATCTCGTCAACCATTCCGCTAGCGTCTGGGCTCTGCACGGCAGTCTGGCCGACGGCGCCGATGCGCGTGAAGACGCTTCGCTGGCGACGCAGACAACGCTGCTGGCGATCGGCGACCGTGATTTCGCGATCGCCGTGACAGACCTTTTCGCCGGAAAGCCCGTGAGGTCGTCGGCTCAGGCGCCGGTTCTCGTTGGCCTGAAGTATCTGGACAGCATCTGGCTCGCGCGTATCGCGGCCAATGCCGGGCATACGCTGGTTTCTTTTGCGACGCACGACGAGCCTGGGGCGCGTCTTTCACTGCCGACAGGTGAGACCGGCGTCTCGGTCGATCTGGCCTTCGCCGCGGATCGCCCTGGGGATCGCTTTGCCGGCGCGTTCGGTCCCATGCTGGTCATTTGCGCGGCGGCCTTCTGCGCATTGTTCGTATTGCAGATAAGGCGGATCGCCGATCGCCTGAACCAGAGCGAGGAGCGCGCGCGCACTTTGGCCAGCCACGATCCGTTGTCGGGCCTGCCCAACAGATTGTACTTCGATACAAGGCTGGATGAGGCGTTGGCGGGCGCCAGAGAGCGCGGCGAACATCATGCGCTGATCTATCTCGATCTCGACCGGTTCAAGGAGATCAACGACAGTTTTGGGCATGAAGCGGGCGACCAAATGATCGTGCGGCTCGCGCAGCGGCTGCGCAAAGTGATCCCGCAGAACGACATATTCGCCCGCATGGGCGGCGATGAGTTCGCCATTCTTTGCTACAATGTCCTGGGGAAAGCCGACGTCGAGGCGCGGGCGCGCCGCCTCGTCGATCAGTTCAAGGAACCCTACGAACTGGGACAGCGTAAGTTCATCGCGACCGCCTCGGTTGGCATCGCCATGGCGCCCGAACATTCGACGCACAGAAGCGAGCTTGCCCAGCTCGCGGACATTGCGCTTTATCGCGCCAAGCACGAGGGGCGCAATCGCTACCGCATTTTCGAGCACAGCATCGGAGAGGAAATGCGGCGAAGGCGGGCAATCGAGCAGGGATTGCGTAGCGCCATCGACGACAACGAGCTCTATGTCCACTATCAGCCTATCTATGATTCCGATGCGCGGCGCATTGTCGCCGTCGAGGCGCTGCTGCGCTGGAAACATCCCACGCTTGGCGCGATAGAGCCGGGCCTGCTGATATCCGTCGCAGAGGAAAGAGGGCTGATCCTTCGGCTGGGTGAGTGGGTGCTGCGGCGCGCGTGCCGCGATGCCGCGGCGTGGCCGACGATCAGGGTCGCAGTCAATGTCTCGCCGATACAATTTCGCCAGCGCGACTTTGGCTTGCAGGTCGAAACCGTGCTGACCCAGACCGGCTTCGATCCGACCCGGCTCGAACTCGAACTGACCGAGGGCGTCATCGTCAGCGACGCCGACCAGGCGGAATCGGTGATGACCGGTTTGCGCGGTATGGGCATCCGCATGGCGCTCGACGACTTCGGCACCGGATATTCCAGCTTGATCTATCTGAGACGATTTCCATTCGACAAGATCAAGATCGACCGCTCATTTCTCGAGTCGGTTGAATCGACGGGTGAAAGCGTCGTGCTGATCGAGTCGGTGGTCAACCTGGGCCGCGCGCTCGGCCTGACAGTGACGGCCGAGGGCGTCGAAACAATGGAACAGATGCGGCTGCTCCAGGCCATCGGCTGTCACGAGATGCAAGGGTTCCTGTTTTCGAAGCCGGTCTCCGCAGCCGACATCACGCTGCTGATAGCCGCCTCCGAGGCGGGCCATATCCGCCGCGCCCCGGTCCGCGCCGTCGCATAGTCGATTCCGCTCTAATGGAGCCGGAATTCCGTGGTGAGGGTGCGGATTTCCGATGGGCGGATCAGCCTGGAATGGGCCACGCGCACGGAATGCAGCGGGCCGTCCAGCCGCTCGCGCCAAAAGGCGAGAAACTTCTTCAAGGCGGGAAACTGCGGCGCGATATCGTAATCCTGCCAGACGTAGGATTGCAGGACGGCGGGATGGTCCGGCATATGGTAAAGGATTTCAGCCGTCGTCAGGTTGAATCCCTCGAGCCGACGCAAGAACTCGGCTGATGCGACAGTTCGGGCCATTGGTCGAACCTCCTTCACGTGAAGTGGCTGCCAACGCGTTGGGAATGCTGTTGCGCGCCGGCGATTCGTGTATTGCGCGCTCAAAACCTTAACGAAGCTCTAGCGCGCGGATATACCGCTTTTACGGTCTCAAAACTCCCTTGGCGGCTTCCATCGCCTGCGGCGTATCGATGTCGATTATCGCCGCCTCGTCGTTCACTGCAACCTCGGCCACCGCGCCCTCCGGCAGACTTGCGAGCAATCCGCGTGCGCCCTCATCCCCCGATAGCCGTTTGGCCGCCGCGAAGAACTCCCGCGACAGAAGCACCGGATTGCCGCGCCGTCCATTGAACGTCGGCAGGGCTGCCAGGGTTCCCGGCGATTGTGCGAAGCCTGCGATGACCGCATCGAGCAGGCGCGCTGTCACCAGCGGCATGTCGCCAAGCAGGATCAGGGCGCCTGCCGCGTCCGGCGGCGCAGCCGCGATTCCAGCCTTCAACGAAGACGCCATCCCGCTGGCGAAAGCCTCATTGAAAACGATTTGCAGCGGCAGTCCCTCCAGCGCTTTCGCGACGCGCTCGCTTTCATGTCCGACAACCACGATCACCGGCCTCGCCCGGGACGCAACCGCCGCCTGGGCGACGCGGCGGACCAATGGCTCGCCATCGAGCAGGGCCAGCAGCTTGGTCGGCTCCAGCCCGCCCGCTTCGCGATAGCGCGATGAGCGGCCCGCCGCCAGAATGATCGCGGCGACTTCAGCCATCGCCCAGCCGCGGCTGCGGCCGCGTCGCGATTTCCTTCAGCAGTCCGCCAACGCCCATCGCCCTGATGTCGGCACCGCCAATCGGCACATTGGCGAGCAGGCGGCGGAGCACCCAGTCGAAACCATTCTCGCGCGGAGAACGCGCGCAGCCCGGAGCGCCAACAATCGGCTTGCCGCCGAGGCTGCCCAGCAGCAACAGATTGCCCGGATCGACCGGCATGCCAAAATGCTCGATGCGCCCGCCCAACGCCTCGATGGCGGCGGGTATGACATCGCGCCGGTCGGTGATCGCCGAGGCGCCAAAAATCACCACCAGATCGCTGTCTGGTTCGAGCGCTTTGAGCGCGCCGGCAAGCGCGTCGACCTCATGCGCGACGCGTGTGTCGCCGGTGATTTTCGCGGCGGTCGGCGTAAGGCGCTGGCCGAGAATCCTTAGAGTCTTGTCGACAACCGACAGTTTCAGGCCGGGCAACAGCGTCGAGACGACGCCAACGCGCTTGGGTACATAAGCCGCAACCGCGACAGGACCGCGCCCCGCCGCGTCCAGGCTGGCCTCCAGCGCCGCTCCCGCGACGGCAAATGGAATGATCTTCACCGTTGCGATCATATCATCCGCCGCGACCGCGCTGTACGGCGCCAGAGTCGCCGCCGTAATCGCCTCGCTGATCGCGTTCACACGCGTAATCGCCTCGACGTCGATCATTGCGAGGCCGGCGCGTTCGGCGAACAGATTGACCCTGCCGGTGAAGGCGCGCTCGCAGCGCACGTTGGGCCCGGCGAGCCGCTCCGCAAGACGCCGCGCCGCATCATCCTCGCTGACATCGCCCGCTTCGAGCTTCGCCACGATGATCTCTGAGACGCTGGCCTCCTTAAGCGCCACGACATGCGCCGCGGACACAATCTGGCCCTTCTTCAAGGTCAGCGCGGGATGGCGGACAGCATGCGCGACCACCGCCCCGAGCGCTTCATCGATGGGAACCGGGCCAAACCTCAAGACGGCGAGCCCGCTGCGCGCAGCGGCTTTTTTCGCAGCGCCGCGATGATTTCGCCCATGACGGACACGGCGATTTCGGCCGGACTGACCGCGCCGATGTCGAGGCCGATCGGCGCGTGGATGCGCGCCAGCGCGGCATCGGCAAAACCCGCGGCGCGCATCCGCTCCAGTCTCTTGGCGTGCGTCTTCTTCGAGCCAAGCGCGCCAATGTAGAAGCAATCCGCGCGCAAGGCCTGCATCAACGCCGGATCGTCGATCTTGGGATCGTGGGTGAGCAGCGCGATCGCGCTGTAACGATCGAGGGGCATCGCGGCGAGGGCTTCATCCGGCCATTGCGCGAGGACATTCGTTTCGGGGAAGCGTTCAGGCGTCGCGAAGGCGGTGCGCGGGTCGATGATCACCACATCGAGACCGGCAATCCGCGCGATCGGCGTCAGCGCCTGCGAAATATGCACCGCGCCGATCATGACGAGACGGACCGGGGGAACCTGCACGGTAAGGAAATATTGCTTGCCGTCGCGCTCGATCATGCCGCTCTTGCCGGAGCGCAGCGCGGGCTCAAGCTCATCGGCTAACGGATCGGCGTCAAGCGCCTCTCCCTTGACCAACCGCTGATCGCCGCCGCCAATCGGCGTCACCAGAATCGCGGCCCGGCGCGCACGGCGCTCCTCGTTGAGCGCCTTCAGAATCTCCAGCTTCATCCGTCGAGCTTTTCGACATAGACCTTGATGCGCCCGCCGCAGGATAATCCGACGCGCCACGCGGTTTCGTCGGCAACGCCGAACTCGAGCATTTTGGCCGAGCCGGCGCCAATCACATCGAGCGCTTCTGTCACGACGGCGCCCTCGACGCAGCCGCCCGAGACCGAACCCAGAAAATTTCCTTCGCCGTCGATCACAAGGTTAGAGCCGACGGGGCGCGGCGCCGAGCCCCAGGTCTCGACCACTGTGGCGATGGCGACCGATCGCCCCTCCGCGCGCCAGCGCTCAGCGGCGCCCAGAATGTCTTCATCCGTGCTCAGCATAAAGAGACCTCCGTCGCGCCACGCCCGCGACGCGACAATCCGAAGATGGCGAGCTTAAGCGGCGCGCGCAAGGGGCATGTTCATGCCGCGCGCGCGAGCCAGGTTTTGGGATCGGCGGACGCCGCGCTCTCGCCGGAAAGCGCGCGGACAAGCCCCGCAATGCTTTCGAGATTATGGACCGGGCGGAATTCGTCGACGAAAGGCAGCATCGCGCGAATGCCCCGCGCTTTGGCCTGGAACGCGTCGTAGCGCAGCAGCGGATTAACCCAGATCAGCCGGCGACACGATTTGCGCAGGCGCTCGACTTCCGCCCCGAGATCGGCGGCGGCGTCTCGCTCCAGCCCATCGGTGAACAGCACGACGATCGCCCCCTGCCCCAGCACGCGGCGCGACCATTCGCGGTTGAAGCGGTGCAGCGACGAAGCGATGCGCGTGCCGCCGGACCAATCCTGCACCTGCGTCGAGCAGGCCGCCAGCGCCTCGTCGACGTCCCGCGCTTTCAATGCCCGCGTGACATTGGTGAGGCGGGTGCCGAACAGAAACGTCGACACCCGCCGCCGCTCGCCCAATGCGTGGAGAAAATGCAGAAAAATGCGCGTGTATTCGCTCATCGAGCCCGAGATATCGCAGATCGCGACGACTGGCGGCGCACGCAGCGCCGGCGCGCGGAATTCCAGATCGATCGCGCCGCCAACGCTCAGCGAGCGGCGAAACGAGCGGCGCGGGTCGATGCGCGCGCCGTGGGGATCGGCGATGAGACGGCGGGTGCGTGTCTTGTCATCCTCCATTGTCAGCCGCTTGATCGCCTCGCGGGCGCGAGCGATCTCGTCGGCGCTCATTTGAGCAAAATCCTTGGTCCGCAGGATCTCGCGCGCCGAGACGGTGAAGCGGGCGTTGAGATCGAGCGAGGGCGCGGCCTTGAAATCATCGCGCGCGTCCTTGAAGAAGGCGTCGGCCACCCGGCTCGCGCCCGCCTCGGCCTTCGGGCTCTTCGGCTTCTTCGGGTCGGCCTCGGGCGACATCATCGCGATGAGCTTTTCAAGAAAGCCCTTGCGCTTCCAGAAAATGCGGAACGCCTGATCGAACAGGACCGAATGCTCCCGCTTCTTCACCAGCACCGCGTGCAGCGTCGCATAAAAGTCGGCGCGATCGCCAATGCCCGCCGCCTCAACCGCCGCCAGCGCGTCGAGAACGCTGCCCGGCCCGACCGGAAGCCCGGCGTCGCGCAGCGCCCGGGCGAAATAGAGGATGTTCTGCGCGAGGCGTCCGGAGCCGCGAGCCGTCTCGTCAAAGGGACCTGGGGGATTTTGGAGATCTTGAGATTGCATCGTTGGATTTCGCGTCGCCTGTCGTCCGATGTCAACTCAATCCCGCGCCGACGGTCTCGTCATCTTCTCCGGCCGCACCAACGCGTCGAACTTGGCCGCATCGACAAAGCCTGAAGCGAGCGCTTCTTCGCGCAAAGTCGTTCCGTTGGCCTCGGCGCGGCGCGCGATCGCGGCGGCTTTTTCGTAGCCAATGGCCGGCGTCAGCGCCGTCACCAGCATTAGCGAGCGCTCGACCAGTTCGGCAATGCGCTTTTCGTTGGCGGCGATTCCCTCGACGCAACGCATGGTGAAGCTGGCGATGCAAGCACTCAGCAGGTCCAGCGATTGCATGAGCGCTTCGGCGATCAATGGCTTGAACACGTTGAGTTCGAGCTGGCCCTGCGCATTGGCGAACATCACCGCCGCATGGTTGCCGACGACGCGGGCGCAGACCATCGTCAGCGCCTCGATCTGCGTCGGATTGACCTTGCCTGGCATGATCGAGGAGCCCGGCTCGTTGGCGGGAAGCGAAATCTCGCCAAAGCCGGAGCGCGGGCCCGACGACAACAACCGCAAGTCCGAGCCGATCTTGAACAAAGCGGTCGCCAGATTGGCGAGCGCCGCGTGGAGGAACGCCAGCGCGTCGTGTCCCGCCAAAGCCTCGAATTTGTTGGCCGCTGAAACAAACGGCAGGCCGGTCATCGCGGCGATTTCCTGCGCGAACAACCCAGCGAAATCCGGGTGCGTATTGAGGCCGGTCCCCACCGCCGTGCCGCCCTGCGCAAGCGCAAAGACGCCCGCCAATGCGGATTCGATACGCTCGGCGCCAAGTCTCGCTTGCGCGGCGTATCCAGAGAATTCATCGCCCAGCGTCAGTGGCGTCGCATCCTGCATATGCGTGCGCCCGATTTTGACGATTGTCGCGAAGGCGGCCGCCTTGTCTTCCAGCACCGCCTGCAAGGCTCGCAACGCGGGAAGCAGACGCGCATAAGTCGCTCGCGCCGCGGCGATATTCATCGCGGTGGGGAAACTGTCGTTGGAGGACTGGCCGAGATTGACGTGATCGTTCGGATGGATTGGCTGGTAAACGCCACGCGCCTCGCCAAGCGCTTCGTTGGCGAGATTGGCGATGACTTCATTGACGTTCATATTCGACTGCGTGCCCGAACCGGTCTGATAGACGACAAGCGGAAATTCCGCGTCGAATTCGCCGGCCGCGACCCGCCGCGCCGCCTCGCCGATGGCCCCCGCCAGTTCAGGCGCGAGCAGTCCGAGGCGCCGGTTGACCGCCGCCGCCGCCTGTTTAACCAGCGCCAGCGCTTGAACAATCTCGATCGGCATGCGCGCGCCGATGCGGAAGTTCTCCGTCGAGCGCTGCGTCTGCGCGCCCCAGTAGCGGTCAGCGGGCACATCAACCGGACCGAGACTATCGTGCTCGCGCCGCATCGTCATTCATCCCGACCCATTCGGCATTGCGCCAACAGCATAGCACCGGAAGCGCGGCGAGCGTATCCGCGTCCGCTGCGGCGGCCCGTCAATGATGATGTTCGCGCAGGGATTGAGGAATGGCGGCGCTCGACAATCCTCCCGCGTCGATCCAGCGGCTGGTCGTGGCGCCGGCGCGTGCGATGAGTTCGTCGCCTCTGGAATAGTCGTATGAGGAAATATCCAGCGGACACAGCGTCGGCGCGACGCGGATTTCAGCGATTGAGGCATAGCGTTCGATGTCATTGACCAGTTGGCGCGAGACCAGCAGCCCGATCGCATGCATGGCCCTGGCGGCCGCGCCGCGCGGCGCGCTGTTGAGCGCGCAGGCAAAGCCCGTCGGCAAAACCAGAATACGCTTGGCGCCAAGCTTGATGGCCGCGGAGATTGGCGCATTGTTGCAGACGCCCCCGTCGATGAGCAGGCGTCCCGCAACCTCAACGGGCGGGAACACGCCCGGTATCGCAGCGCTGGCCAGCACCGCGTCAACAACGCGTCCGCGCGAAAGCACAACTTCGTCGCCGGTCAGAAAATCCGTCGCGACAAGGTGCAACGGCAATCGGGCGTCGGCAATTTCGCCATACGGGATTTGCGCCTCGAGCAGGCGGCGCAGCCCCGCGTTGCTAAACACAAACGCCCGTCGGGCCGCGATATTGGCGAAGCAGGCGAAATTGTACGGCATGATGTCGCGGCGCCGGATGCCGCGCCAGACATCTTCGAGGCGACGGGCGCTCTCGAGGCTGGGATCGCCAGCGAAATAGGCCCCGTTGATGGCGCCGGCCGACGCTCCAACGATCATGTCAAAGCGCTCGCCCGCGGCAACGATCGCGCTGAGCATTGCCGCTTGCGCGGCGCCTAAACTGCCGCCGCCGGCAAGCACCAGAGCATATTTGCCGTTCATGACAATCACGCCGTTTCCTCGACTTTTATTCGTCAAGGATGTCGCAGCGTTACATGCGAGGGTGCGTGGCGCCAGCCTGGGAGGTGGAGAGGCCTTCAGCGGCGGATGTCATACCTCGTCACCCCGAAGTCGGACGGCGGCCCGTCAGGCCGCCGACTGCAGCTCAAGGACAGGGGTGGCGATAGCCGTCGTTGCCCAAATAGGTTCCGCTTGCCGGATCGTAGGAGCGGTAGGTGCGGAAGCAATAATCCTCGGCGTCGGGGCTTTCCGCGGGATAGGCCTCCGGCGGCCGGTAGCCATCTGTCGCGTAGTAATCGTCAGCGGGGGGCGGATAATACCCCGGTTGGGGAGCGGTCAGGGCCCCGCCCAGCAACGCGCCCGCCGCAAGGCCCGCGATGCCCGCTCCAACGGCAGCGCCGTACCCATGATGGCGCCAATGATCGCCGCCTGCATAACCGCCGTGGGGCGGCGGCGGAGCGCCGCGGTGATGCAGACGCCAGTCGTCAGTTGCTCCGGGCGGCGGCCCAGCCTGGGCCAGGGCGGCGGCGGTCGGCAACACTATGGTGGCGGCGATTGCGACGGCGCCAATCAATTTGCTTCGCATGACACTCTCCAATCGCGACAACGGAAGAATTACCGTGAAATGCGGCACCAGAGTGGCGCGGGCAAGCGAGAGCGGCCCTGGTCTATTGAGCTTGTGCGAGTTTGACCTCGGCGCGCGCCTGCTCGATGAGCTCGCTCGCCCGGGCCCCCTGAATCTTCTGGATGTCGTCCTGGTATTTCAGCAGGACTCCCAAGGTGTCGTTGACCTGCGCGGGATCGAGCGCCACCGCATCAAGTTCGGTTAGCGCGCTGGCCCAGTCGAGCGTCTCGGCGACGCCGGGCGACTTGAACAGATCCTGCTTGCGGATCGCCTGGACGAAGGCGACCAGTTCCTGCGTCAGCCGCGCCGGCGCGTCCGGCGCCTTGGCGCGAACGATGGCCGTCTCGCGCGCAACATCGGGATAGCCGACCCAGTGATAGAGGCAGCGCCGTTTCAGCGCGTCATGGATCTCGCGCGTTCGGTTGGATGTGATGACGACGATCGGAGGGTGCTCAGCCTTGACGGCGCCGAGCTCGGGGATGGTCACCTGAAAGTCCGACAGGATTTCCAGCAAGAATGCTTCAAAGGCTTCGTCGGCGCGGTCGATCTCGTCGATCAGCAGCACCGGCGCGCCGCCGTCGGTCGGCTCGAGCGCCTGCAACAGGGGACGCTTGATGAGATAACGCTCGGAGAAGATATCGTGCTCGATACGATCCTTGTCATGCTCGCCCGCCGCCTCCGCGAGGCGGATCGCCATCATCTGCGCGGGATAATTCCATTCATAGACCGCCGAGGCGACATCGAGCCCTTCATAACATTGCAGGCGAATGAGGCGCCGGCCCAGCGTCGAGGCCAGCACCTTGGCGATCTCGGTTTTGCCAACGCCCGCTTCGCCTTCAAGAAACAGCGGACGCTTAAGACGCAGACTGAGAAACAGCACCGTCGCCAGCGACCGCTCGCCGACATAGTCCGCGCTCGCCAGCAGCGCGAGCGTTTCGTCGATCGACGCGGGCAGCTGGTTCATTCGCGGGGCTTTCCGCTTATCCCGCCGCGGCAACTGCGCGTTTGGCCATGACAACGATCAGGTGGGCGCGATAGGCGGCGTCGGCATGCAGATCAGCGATCAGCCCATCTGCACCAATTTTAGCGTTCGCCAGAGCGTTCGCGGCGAAATTTGCGGCCAGCGCGGTCTCCAGCGCCGTCGCGCGGAATACGCCGCTTGACCCCGCTCCGGTCACAGCGACACGGACGCCCTGCGCGCTCTTGGCGACGAATACGCCGACCAGCGCATAGCGTGACGCGGGATTGGGGAATTTGGAATAACCGGCCTTTTGCGGAATCGGGAAACTGATCTCGGTGATGATTTCGCCCGCCTCGAGCGAGGTTTCGAACAAGCCGTGAAAGAACGCATCGGCGGCGATCTTGCGCTTGTTGGTCAACACTGTTGCGCCGAGCGCCAGCACCGCAGCCGGATAATCAGCGGCGGGATCGTTGTTGGCCAGGGAGCCGCCGATCGTGCCGCGATTGCGCACCTGCGGATCGCCAATGCCGCCCGCCAGTTTGGCCAGCGCGGGGATCGCCTTCTGCACGTCGGCGCTGGCCGCCACATCGGCATGCCGTGTCATCGCGCCGATGACGATGGCGTCGCCTTCGCGCCGGATGCCGGTGAGGCCGGCGACGCGGCCGAGATCGATCAGGACGGCGGGCGAGGCCAAGCGCTGCTTCATCGTCGGCAGCAAGGTCTGCCCGCCGGCGAGCAGTTTGGCGTCCTCATGCGCAAGGTCGGCGGCCGCGGCCGAGACGCTGCTGGGCTGGAGATAGTTAAATGTGTACATGGCGAGTCTCCTGAATAGGTTGTCCGGCGGGCGCCGGCGCCGCAATCATTCCGCGGCGCGTTTCACTCTTGCCTGCTGCGCGGCGCGCCAGATCACCTGCGGCGTCGCCGGCATCACCACGTTTTCATGGCCCACCGCGTCGGTGATGGCATTGATGACGGCAGGCGGCGCGGCGATCGCACCCGCTTCGCCACAGCCTTTGATTCCGAGCGGATTGGACGGACACAGCGTCTCAATCGTGTCGACGTGGAACGACGGCACATCATTGGCGCGCGGCATGCAATAATCCATGTAGCTCGCTGTCAGCAACTGCCCTTCCTTGTTGTAAACCGCGCCTTCCAGCATGGCCTGACCGATGCCCTGCGCGACGCCGCCATGCACCTGGCCTTCGACGATCATCGGATTGATGAGCGCGCCAAAATCGTCGACCGCCGTCCATCGGTCGATTGTTGCAACGCCGGTCTCCGGATCGATCTCGAGTTCGCAGATGTGCACACCCGCCGGAAACGTGAAGTTGGTCGGGTCCCAGAACGCGCTTTCCTTCAGGCCGGGCTCAAGCTCCTGCCCGTTGAACTTGTGCGCGATGTAAGCCTGCAGCGCGACGGAGCCGAAATCGATCGACTTGTCGGTGCCTTTGACGGTGAACTTGCCATCCTTGAACTCGATGTCGCCCTCGGCGGCTTCGAGCACATGTCCGGCGACCTTCTTCGCCTTGGCTTCGATCTTGTCGAGCGCTTTGGAGATCGCCGACATGCCGACCGCGCCGGAGCGCGAGCCATAGGTGCCCATGCCCATCTGCACCTTGTCGGTGTCGCCGTGCACGATCGAGACGTTGTCGATGGGGATGCCAAGACGATGCGAAACAAGCTGGGCGAAAGTCGTTTCATGACCCTGTCCGTGACTATGCGAGCCGGTCAGGATTTCGACGGTGCCGATTGGGTTGACGCGAACTTCGGCCGACTCCCATAGGCCGACGCCGGCGCCGAGTGAGCCGACCGCAGCCGACGGCGCAATCCCGCAGGCCTCGATATAGGCGGAAATGCCAATGCCGCGCAGCATTCCCTTGGCGGCGGAGGCCGCTTTGCGCGCGCCGACGCCCTTGTAGTCGGCGAGCGCCAGAGCCTTGTCGAGCGCGCCGGGGTAATTGCCCGCGTCATACGCGAGAATCACCGGCGTCTGGTGCGGGAAGGTCGTTATGAAATTCTGCCGACGAAACTCGGCGGAGTCCCTGCCCGTCTCGCGCGCCGCGATCTCGACGAGGCGCTCGACGATGAACGTCGCTTCGGGTCGCCCGGCGCCGCGATAGGCATCGACCGGCGCCGTGTTGGTGTAAACCGCGTCGACCTCGCAATAGATGTTGGGAATGTTGTATTGGCCCGACAGCAGAATGCCGTGCAGATAAGTCGGGACCGACGAAGCGAAGGTCGAGAGATAGGCGCCAAGATTCGCGATCGTGTGCGCGCGCAGGCCGGTGATCTTGCCGGACGCGTCCAGCGCCAGTTCCGCATGGGTCACATGATCGCGGCCATGCGCGTCCGAGAGAAACGATTCGGTGCGATCGGCTGTCCATTTCACCGCCCGATTGACCTTCCTTGCGGCCCAGACGCAAACGGTCTCCTCCGCATAAATAAAGATCTTGGAGCCAAAGCCGCCGCCGACATCAGGCGCGATAACGCGCAGCTTGTGTTCGGGCGCGATGCCGATGAACGCTGAAAGAACAAGGCGGGCGACATGCGGATTCTGGCTGGTCGTATAGAGCGTCAGCGAATCCGTTCCCGAGTCGTATTCGCCGACCGCGGCGCGCGGCTCCATTGCGTTGGGGATGAGGCGATTGTTGATGAGGTCGAGTTTGGTGATGTGTTTGGCAGCGGCGAACGCTGCATCAGTCGCCGCCTTGTCGCCAATGTGCCAGTTGAACACCGTGTTGTTCGGCGCGATATCATGCACCTGCGCAGCGCCGGGCTTCGCCGTCGTCGCGGTATCCGCGGACGCGGGCAGAACGCCATAGTCGACGACGATTTTTTCCGCGGCCTCCCTGGCCTGGGCATAGGTGTCCGCGATCACGACGGCGACATGGTCGCCGACATAGCGCACCTTGCCCTGCGCCAGCGCCGGATGTGCGCCCGCCTTCATCGGCGAGCCATCCTTTGAGTGGATCATCCAGCCGCAGATCAGCCCGCCAACCTTATCAGCGGCGATGTCGTCGCCGGTGTAGATCGCAACGACGCCCGGAGCGCTTTGCGCTGCGGACGTATCGATCTTGTTGATCGTCGCATGCGCATGCGGCGAGCGCAGGAAGTGCGCGTAAGCCTGGCCGGGACGATTGACGTCGTCGACATAGCGGCCCTTGCCGGTGATGAAACGGTGGTCTTCCTTGCGCTTGACGGAGGCGCCAATGCCGGTCGCACTCATTTTTCTCTCCCTGTGACTTGAGCGCCGCTCAATCCGTGAGCGCGCCGATCTCTGCTTTGGCTGATGAGTGCGCGGCTCTATTCCGCCGCCTTGGACATCGCCGCCATCTCGCGGGCGCCTTGGGCGACTGCCTTGACGATGTTGTGATAGCCCGTGCAGCGGCAGATATTGCCCTCGAGCTCCTCGCGGATCGTATGTTCGTCGAGTTTGTTGCCCTTGCGATTGACAATGTCGATCGACGACATGATCATGCCGGGCGTGCAGAATCCGCATTGCAGGCCGTGATTGTCCTGAAACGCCTGCTGCATCGGGTGCAGCTTGCCGCCCTGGGCGAGCCCCTCGATCGTCGTGACGTGCGAGCCCTGGCAGGAGGCGGCGAGCGCCGTGCATGACTTGATCGCGCGCCCGTCGACGTGGACGACACACGCCCCGCACTGCGACGTGTCGCAGCCGACATGCGTGCCGGTCAGTCGCAAGTTGTCGCGAAGAAACTGGACCAGCAAAGTGCGAGGATCGACATCGGCCGCGACAGATTTGCCATTCACGGTCATCGAAACGTGGATCACGGTTACCCTCCCTGCTATTTTTTTCGCGCCGACCGGACAGACGTCCGGCCTAGCATCGCTGTGTCAATTCCGGCGCCTCAGAGGGCGCCGGGCAAGTAACTTCGCCCGCAGAGTGTCCGAAGGCCCCATGGCGGTCAAGCCGTCCGCTCCCGGCCAAAGTCGGCGTTCATGCGGCGGTGCTGCCGCCTCCCGCCGCGGCGGCGAAATTGGCGAAAAACTGGTCGGCCATTTTCTTCGCCACGCCGTCGATCAGGCGCGATCCGAGCTGGGCGATCTTGCCGCCGACGTTGGCCTCGACATTGTAGGTCAGCCGCGTGCCGCCCGCCTCGGCGTCGGACAGCGCAACCTTCGCGCCGCCCTTGGCGAAGCCGGCGATGCCGCCCTCCCCTTCGCCGCTGATCGTGTAGCCGTTGGGCGCGTCAATGTCGGAAAGCTGCACCTTACCTTTGAAAGTGGCGCCGACCGGGCCGATCTTGATCTTCGCCGCGGCGGCAAAGGACGTGTCGCTTGTCTTCTCGAGCGACTGGCAGCCGGGAATACAGGCCTTCAGCACCGCCGGATCATTCAGCATCTGCCATACCTTCGGCCTGTCGGCCGGCAGCGTCACTTCGCCCGTCATCGTCATCGCCATGCGCGTTCAGCCTCCGTCTTCGACCAGGGAAGTCGCGCGATGCGCTCGGCTTTCCTGTTGCCCCACTAGATGCGCTATGGCCGCAGGAATGGCAAATGCGACTTAAGGCCTACCCCTCAGCCAAGTCCCGCCCAGGCGTCTTTCGCGAGTCGACTTGACAGATTTATGAATTCCATCGATTGCCGCGGGCGCCCGCTGCAGCTATGAATTGGGCAGGCGCACGGAGCGGCGCATGACGTATCAGTGGACGGCAAGCACGGTTAGGACAAATGACAGGGTCGCGCCGTTACTGGCACAGATCCTGCCAGTAGGCGGGAAGCGTGGGGGCGTGTCGGCGCATGGATAATTTCCTGCAGCAACTGATCAATGGGCTGACCCTCGGGTCGCTCTATGGTCTTATCGCCATTGGCTACACGATGGTTTTCGGCATTATTGGCATGGTCAATTTCGCCCACGGCGATCTGTTCATGCTCTCGGCCTTCATTGCGCTGCTGGTCTTTCTCGTTCTGACAAAAATTCTCGGAATCGCGTCGCTGCCGCTCGCCTTTGTGATCGTGCTTGTGGCCGGAATGGTGCTGACGTCGGTGTGGAACTGGACGATTGAGCGCCTTGCTTATCGGCCATTGCGCGGCTCCTTCCGCCTCGCTCCGCTGATCTCGGCGATCGGCATGTCGATCTTCCTGTCAAATTTCGTCCAGGTCGTGCAAGGCCCGCGCAACAAGCCGGTGCCGCCGATGTTCGACGATTTTCTCCACCTGACCGCCGCTGGTCTCGATGTCCGGCTCCAGTACAAGCAGCTCGTCATATTCGCCGTTACCGGCATATTGCTGTTCGCGTTCTGGTGGCTGGTGCAAAAGACCGCACTCGGGCGCGCCCAGCGCGCCTGCGAACAGGATCGCAAAATGGCCGCCCTGCTCGGCATCGACGTCGACCGCACCATCTCGATCACTTTCGTCATCGGCGCGGCGCTCGCCGCGGTTGCGGGCGCGCTCTACATGATGAAATACGGCGTAGTGAATTTCTCCGATGGTTTTGTGCCGGGCGTCAAAGCCTTCACCGCAGCGGTGCTTGGCGGCATCGGTTCGCTTCCGGGCGCCGTGCTCGGCGGGTTGCTGATCGGCCTCATCGAAGTGTTCTGGGCGGCCTATTTCTCCAGCGACTACAAGGACGTCGCGGCCTTTTCCATTCTGGCGATCACCCTGATATTCATGCCCTCGGGCATCTTGGGCCGCCCTGAAATCGAGAAGGTGTGAAAATGGCGGCCAGCGCTCAAAACATCGAGGCCGCAAGCTCCAGCGGCGAATTCGCCTCCTCGATAAAGGATGGCGTAGCGGCCGCAGTGCTGACCTTCCTGCTGGCGTTTCCGATCATCATGCTGCATGCCGAGGCGGACAACGACGGCAACCTGTTCCTGACCTGGCGGCCGTGGGCGGTGCTTATTCTCTGCATCCTCGCCTTTGCCGGCCGCATCCTGGTGACGCAATATCAGAATCGGCCGGTCGTGGATCGTCCGGTCGTCGCGGCCGCCGCGCCGTCCGCCGGGTCAAAATTTCTCGCCCGCTACATCGGCTTGCTCGGGCTGGCTGTATTGTTCATTTTTCCGTTCGCCGTGTTGTACATCTTCGGCAAGGGCGGCGCGCTGAAGTGGATCGATAGCTATGGCATCCAGATCCTGATCTATGTGATGCTCGGCTGGGGGCTCAACATCGTCGTCGGTCTCGCCGGCCTGCTCGATCTGGGTTATGTCGCGTTCTACGCGGTGGGCGCCTATTCCTACGCGCTGCTGGCGACGACTTTCGGCTTCTCGTTCTGGATTTGCCTGCCGCTAGCCGGGATACTGGCGGCGCTCTGGGGCATTATTCTGGGCTTCCCGGTCCTGCGGCTGCGCGGCGATTACCTCGCCATCGTGACGCTCGCCTTCGGCGAAATGATCCGCTTGGTTCTCGTCAACTGGGTGGCCTTCTCGGGCGGCGGCGCGGGCATCGCCTCGATCCCGCGCATCTCCTTCTTCGGACTTTCATTGCGGGATGAGCCGGGCAGTTTCGCCGAATTCTTTCATATCGACTACGCCTCCGTTCACGCCAAGATTTTCCTTTATTACGTCATCCTCTGCCTCGCGCTGCTGACCAATTTCGCTTCGCTGCGGCTGCGCCGCCTGCCGATCGGGCGCGCCTGGGAAGCCCTGCGCGAGGATGAAATCGCCTGCCGCTCGCTTGGCATCAACACCCGCAACACAAAGCTCACCGCGTTTGCGCTGGGCGCCTTTTTCGGCGGCCTCGCCGGATCGTTCTTCGCAGTGCGGCAGGGCTTCATCAGCCCGGAGAGCTTCACCTTCAATGAATCGGCGACCGTGCTCGCCATCGTCGTGCTGGGTGGGATGGGCTCGCAGATCGGCGTCGCGCTCGCCGCCGTGTTCCTTATCGGCGGCTTCGAACTGCTGCGCGAACTCGATTGGCTCAAGCAGTTGATGAACGTCGCGTTCGGCATTCCCGATTTTGACCCGGCGCAGTATCGCGGGCTGCTGTTCGGCCTGTCCATGGTGGTGATGATGGTGCTGCGACCGCGCGGCTTTATCTCGACTCGCCTGCCCTCGATCTTCCTCATAGAACGCAAATCGGTCGCCGGTTCGCTCGTCAAAGAGGGGCACGGCTGATGCGCTGGCAGACAAACCCGCTGCTCGTCGTCGAGCACCTCACCATGCGATTTGGCGGCCTCGTCGCGGTCAACGATCTAACGTTTCAGGTTGGACGGGGCGACATCACCGCGCTGATCGGCCCCAACGGCGCCGGCAAGACGACTGTCTTCAATTGCGTCACCGGTTTTTACAAACCGACCGAAGGCCGCCTGGCGCTGGCGCGCGAGGGCATCGCCGCCGCTGATGACGTGGAGGCGTTGACGCGCTCCCCGGCCAAGCACGCCAAAACGCAGTCGGGCGATCTGTTCCTGCTCGAGCGGATGCCTGGCAATGAGATCGCGATGAATGCCCACGTCGCGCGCACCTTCCAGAACATCCGGCTGTTTCAAGGGATGACAATTCTGGAAAATTTGATGGTCGCCCATCACAACCGTCTGATGCGGGCGAGCGGTTTCACCGTGCTCGGCATGTTCGGCGCCCCGTCGTATCGCGCCAGCGAGACTGAGGCGATCGAGCGCGCCAAATACTGGCTCGATAAGATCGGGCTGATCGAGCGCGCCGACGATCCGGCCGGCGAATTGCCCTACGGCGCGCAGCGGCGGCTGGAGATCGCCCGCGCGATGTGCACCGATCCGATCCTGCTGTGCCTCGATGAGCCCGCGGCGGGCCTCAACCCGCGCGAATCCGCGGATCTCAACATTTTGCTCAACTCGATTCGCGATGATCACAAAACATCGCTGCTGCTGATCGAGCACGACATGTCCGTGGTCATGCAGATTTCCGACCATGTCATCGTTCTTGATTACGGCACCAAGATCGCCGATGGCACGCCCATAGAGGTGCGCAACGATCCCAAAGTCATCGCCGCCTATCTCGGCGTCGCGGACGAGGAAGAACTCGCGGTGGCGGAAGCGGAGATCGGATGATGAGCCAGGCTGCCTCCATGCCGGCCCCGGTGGCCGTCACCGCCAAACCGCTGCTGACCGTGCGCGGCGTCGAAACGTTCTACGGCAAGATCCAGGCGCTGAAGGGCGTCGATCTCGACGTCAATCAGGGCGAAATCGTCACGCTGATCGGCGCGAATGGCGCCGGCAAGTCGACGATGATGATGACGATTTTTGGCAATCCGCGCGCCCGGCGCGGTTCGATAAAGTTCGACGGAAGCGAAATCTCCAGCCTGCCCTCGCATCAGATCGCGCGCCTCTCCATCGCGCAGTCGCCGGAAGGACGGCGCATTTTTCCGCGCATGACGGTGTTCGAAAATCTGCAGATGGGCGCGGCGATTGTCGGATTCGAACATTTCGATGAAGACCTCGCGCGGGTTTTCAGCATGTTTCCGCGTCTCAAGGAGCGTGCGCAGCAGCGCGGCGGCACGCTGTCGGGTGGCGAGCAGCAGATGCTGGCGATCGCCCGCGCGCTAATGAGCCGGCCCCGCCTGCTGCTGCTTGACGAGCCCTCGCTCGGCCTGGCGCCGCTGATCGTCAAACAGATTTTCAACGTCATCGCCGATCTCAACAAGTCGGAGGGGCTGACGGTGTTTCTGGTCGAGCAGAACGCGTTCCACGCGCTTAAACTGGCACATCGCGGCTACGTGATGGTCAACGGGCAGATCACCATGCAGGGCTCCGGCAAGGAACTGCTGGCGAGGCCCGAGGTGCGCGCCGCCTATCTCGAAGGAGGCCACTGATGAACGGCATCCTCTGGGCGGCCACCGACTACGGCCTCCTCTCGTTTATTATTCTCACCGTGCTCGGCTCGGCGGCGGCCTGGGCGATCGGCGCCGCATTCGCCAAATCCTGGAGTCCCGTTTGGCTTATCGTTCCGGCGACAGCGGTGCTTTCGGCCGCCGTGCGCTTCCTGCATTTCTCGCTGTTTCAGGAGAAGCTTCTGTCGATCCATTTCTATCTCATCATTTTCATCATCACGCTGGCGGTGAGCTGGATCAGCTACAAGTCGTCGCGGGCCACCCAGATGGCGACCCAATATTCCTGGGCTTTCGTCCAATCCGGCCTCGCCTGGCGCTCCCGCTAAGGAAGTTTGCGGAAAAGCAGGCAATGCGACGAAAGAATCAGCATTTTTGCTGCGGTTTTGGGATGACTCTTGTTTGAAAACAGGGTTTTATCCCGGCCAGCGGCGGGGTTTGACTTCTGCCGACGGGCGCCGGTACGACGCGCCCGGAAACAAGGGAGTGACGTATGAAAAAGTATTTGGTGTCCGGCCTGATTTTGGCCGCTGGTCTGGCGTTCTCCGGCGCAGCCAGCGCCCAGATCAAGATCGGCGTCGCCGGACCAATTACCGGCCCCAACGCCTCGTTCGGCGCGCAGTTGACGACGGGCGTGGCGCAAGCCGCAGCGGACTTCAACGCCAAGGGCGGCATCCTCGGCCAGAAGATCGAAGTCGAGCAGGGCGATGACGTTTCCGATCCCAAGCAAGGCGTTTCGGTCGCCAACAAGTTCGTTGGCGACGGCGTCAAGCTGGTTGTCGGGCACTTCAACTCCGGCGTGACGATCCCCGCTTCAGAAGTTTATGCCGACAACGGCGTTCTCTTCATCACGCCGTCGGCGACCAATCCGAAAGTCACCGACCGCAAGCTCTGGGACGCCTTCCGCACCTGCGGACGCGACGACCAGCAGGGCAAATTGTGGGCCGATCTCGGGCTTGGCCAGCTCAAGGACAAGAAGATCGCCATCGTCCATGACAAAACCCCTTACGGCCAGGGCCTCGCGGACGCCGCCAAAGGCTTCATGAACGCCGGCGGCAAGAAAGAAGTCCTCTACGAAGGCGTAAACCCCGGCGAAAAGGATTATTCGGCGATCGTCTCGAAGATCAAGGCGTCGGGCGCCGACTATCTGATGTGGGGCGGCCTCCACACCGAAGGCGGTCTCATCATCCGCCAGATGCGCGATCAGGGCATGAACACGATCATGATCTCCGGCGACGGCATCACCGACAACGAGTTCGCCTCGATCGGCGGCCCCGGCGTCGAGGGGACGTTGATGTCGTTCGGTCCGGAGCCGCGCAACAATCCGGCGGCCAAGGAAATCGTGGCTGAGATCAAGGCCAAGGGCTTCGAGCCGGAAGGCTATACGCTTTATTCCTATGCCGCGGTGCAGATCATGCAGCAGGCGGCGGAGAAGGCGAAGTCGCTTGACAGCAAGAAGATCGCCGAGGTCATGCATTCCGGCATGGCGTTCAAGACCGTCATCGGCGACATCGCCTATGACGCCAAGGGCGACCGCACGACGGTCGACTACGTCTGGTACGTCTGGAAGAAGGGCGACGACGGCAAGATCACCTATAAGCAGATGTGATGGCGCCTTCGATCGGTTGATTGAAAGTCGAAGCCCGCCCTCACCGGCGGGCTTCTTCGTTTCCGAACCTATCCGAGCCGCCCCAGTGCGGGAAACGTGTCGATCAGCCAGAACGTCGCGCTCTGGATGCCGCCGCTCAGAAAGCCGATCCCGGTCAACACAAGCAGACCGCCGACCGCTTTCTCCAGCCGTGCGAATTGACTGCGAAAGCCCTTGGCCCAGGCAAGGAACGGCCCCATAGCGAACGCGGCGACGATGAACGGCAGGCCGAGCCCGATCGAATAGGCCAGCAGCAGCGTTGCGCCGCGACCTACCGTCTCCTGAGTCCCCGCGATGGTCAGGATCGCCGCCAGGATCGGCCCGATGCACGGCGTCCAGCCAAAGGCGAACGCCAGGCCCATCAGATAGGCGCTCCACAGACCCGGCGGCCGGGCCAACTTAAGCCGCTTTTCACGAAACATCGCCCCGATGCGCAATATGCCCAGAAAGTGGAAGCCCATCGCGATAATCGCGACGCCGGCGGCAATCGACAGGTAATGGCTCCATTGGCGCACCAGCGCGCCAAATTCCGACGCGGTCGCGCCAAGGGCGACGAACACTGTCGAGAAGCCCAGGACGAACAACACGGCGGCCAATATCGTATCGCGCCTAGCCGCCGCCTCGCCCTCCTCGACCAGTTCCTCGAGCGTCGCGCCCGCGAGATAGCAGAGGTAAGGCGGCGCCAGCGGCAGCACGCAGGGGCTGAGGAAGGATATGAGGCCGGCGGCGGCGGCGGCGGGAAGCGAAATATCGGTCATGCCAAGCCCTTGTGGCCCGCCGGTCAAAATCGGGCAAGCCGCGTTTTCGTCGACTATTCTTCGTTTGCGTTGAGTTTTTGTTTCGGCCAAGCCGCGTTCAATGTCTTGGTCGATACAATATCAGCACCTGCAGCTCATGCGCGGGAGTAAAATTAGCGTGGCGCACCTCGAACCGGGTGGAACTGACCTTCTTCACGCCATCGCTGCAAAAGCTGACCAGCGAGTCCGCCGCGCCCTTGTCGACCGTCAGGTGAAAGTCGCCGATCGGCCCGGCCCAATTGGCTCCAGTCGTGAGAATATAGGCGATGCGGCGCTCGTAGAAGGGACTGGAGACCGACCCGTATTTGTCCGGCTTCGACATCGCTCGCCGGGCGGAAGCGAGGAAATCCGCGTCGACGCAATAGGCGTCCTTGTAGTGCTGGAGACTCTGCGCCTCGATGTCGGGCGATCCCAGCATCGTCCCGACCGTCTCGCCGACACTGGGCAGATACCGATGCTCGATGACGATCTCACGCCCCGCGGGAAACGTCTGCCGCCAGAAATACGTGGTCTTCAGCGTCCAGGCGGGCTGCAGGTGATGCTCCATGCCCTTGCCGACATCGTAATCGTCGGACTGCACCGCGCCGTCGTCGAGCAACTGGCGTTGCATTGCGGCGGGAAGCGCGTCGAGCGCCTTCCAGGTGCTTTCAAGTTGCGGGGCGAGCGGAATGCCCAGCGAGCGAAAGCGCGCCGTTACGTCGATGCCCTTGACCAGCGCCTTCTGTTCAACCTCGGCGGCAACCGCTTGCCCGTCAGCGAGCGTATGGAAATCGAGAAAATTCAGCGGGTCCTGCGAGGGAACCGCGACATTCACGTCGGGACCATCCCAGGCAATGTCCGGCATCGGAAACGCCACGATGGTCGCGACATCCCGCGGCGAGGAATTGAAGAAGCGATAACCGACGCGGATTTCCTTTTCCGAGATGAACAGGTCTTCCGCCCGCATTTCGATGGCGGGCGTCTTGTCGAAGACGAGGCCGCCGGTGGTCAATTCCGCGGTCGAGTCGTTGGCGCTGGCGACCGCGACCGACCGCGCCGCCACAACCGCGATGAGCATGTAACGCAAGACGCGGATGGCGATTTTCCCCGGACACATACGCTTGAAGAAGCGCCAATCCTGCCATTTCCGCGACGGCCCGGCAACCGCCGCTACTGGCGCGCGCGGACGGAGAACTCGCCGTGGCGCACACGGTCTGGCAGGCGCTCGGCCAAGGCGGCGACCTTCTCCTCTCCGTGCGCGGCGATCAATTCGCGGAAGGCCGCGCAGAATGCCGCCTCAGCGAATGCGTCGATGCCGATTCCGTCGAGCACCGCTTCCGCGAAGGCCTCGCTGACATAGGTCAGAGCGGCCCGGCGCGCGTCGGCGGCGGAAAGTTCGTCAAGGGAGAGTGCAAACGCGGAAAACATCACGTTTCACTCTATTGTGAACCGCAACAACGCGCGACCGGTGTCTTTAAGAAGGGTTAATTTGCGTGCCCGCGAGCCCTTAACAGCGACGCCTGCGTCGCCAGCAACCGCGCGATCTGCGGCGCGGGAATCGGCCGGCTGAAATAGAAGCCCTGCATTTCATCGCACTCATTGTCGCGCAGGAACGTTAATTGCTCCACGGTCTCGACGCCCTCCGCGATGACGCGCAGGTCGAGCTTGTGTCCCAACGAAATGACGGCGCCGGCGACCGCCTTGTCATTCATGCTGGCGGCGCCAATGTCGTGAATAAACGACTTATCGATCTTGAGCCGTCCTACCGGAAAATTCTTCAGTGCGCTGAGACTCGAATAGCCCGTGCCGAAATCATCGATCGAAAACTGCACGCCGAGCGCCCGCAAACTGTGCATGATCGCCACCGCCTTGACGGCGTCCTGCATGATGAGGCTTTCCGTCAGCTCCAGTTCGAGGCCGCCTGGGTCGAGTCGGCTCTGCTCGAGGGCGTCAACCACGCGCGCGACCCAATCGCTCTGCGCGAACTGCCGCGCCGACACATTCACGCACATGGTGATCGGCGGCAGCCCTGCCTCGCGCCACGCCTGATTCTGCCGGCAAGCGGTCTGAAGAACCCAATCGCCGATCTGTCCGATGAGACCAACCTCCTCAGCCAGGGGAATGAAATAGGCTGGGGAGACCCGGCCCATAGTCGGGTGGTTCCAGCGTAACAGCGCCTCCGCGGCGAATACGCGCGAGGTGCGTAGATCGACCTGCGGCTGGTATTCGAGCGTGAATTGCGAACCGGCGATCGCGTCGCGCAACTGCTCGCGCACCAGCAGTTTCTTCTGCACCGCCGCGTTCAGCTCCGGGGTGTAAAACTGCAGATTGTCGCGACCGGAATCCTTGGCGCGGTACATCGCGGCGTCCGAATTGGCCAGCAGCATTTCGGCGTTGCCGCCGTGCTCGGGATAGCTGGCGACGCCTATGCTGCAGGTCACCCGGATGGTGTGCCCCCGAACTTGCATCGGCTCGGCGATCGCATCGCGAACCAGTTGCAGCGACGGGGCGACGGACTCGCCACTCTTGCGCTCGGCAAGCAGAATAACAAATTCGTCGCCGCCGATGCGCGCAACGGTGTCGCCGGGGCGAATCGCGGAGACCATTCGCGCCGCCACGCATTTGAGCAGATCATCCCCGGCGCCGTGGCCGAGGCTGTCGTTGACGAGTTTGAAATTGTCGATATCGACAAACGCCACCGAGGCCTGACCGCCCTCCTCGCGCGTTCGAGTCATCGCTTGGTTGAGCCGTTTCTTGAACAGCGCGCGGACTGGAAGTTTGGTCAGGGCGTCATGCGTCGCCATGAACTCGATGCGATCCTCGGCCTGCTTGCGTTCGATGGCGACCGCTGCAAGCCGTGAGCCGCGATCGATGACCCGCGTGTCGGATTGGGTCGGCTCGCGCACCGTTCCCGAGTAGCTTGCGAACGTTCCCAGCACCGCGCCGTACTGTGAAAAAATCGGCGTCGACCAGCACGAACGGTGGCCGTGCGCGAGCGCCAGATCGCGATACTCAGACCAGAGCGGATCGGTGAGGATGTCAGCGACAATCACGTTCTCGCGGCGATAGACCGCCGTTCCGCAAGACCCCGCCGAGGGGCCGATTTCGAGCCCGTCGACGGACGCCACGTAAGAGGGCGCCAGGTTCGGCGCGGCGCCGTGACGCAGATGAACCGCCTCCTCGTCGAGCAGAAGAATCGAGCAGGAGATGCCGACCATTTGCGTTTCGATGTGGCGCGCCACCTGGTCGAGCACCGCTTCGAGCGGCGCGCCGACGGCGATCATCTCCATGATCCTTCCTTCGCTGTCTCGAAGGCCGTCGAGAATTTTGTGTTCGGTGATGTCACGCGCGATGCCGACGATGCCGACAATGGCGCCACTTTCATTGCGCAGCGGCGCCTTGGTTGATAACAGCCATTTCTCAGCGCCCCTGGCGTTCACGACGAAATCCTGGAGGTCGATCGCCGCCTTGCCGCTCGTCACGACCCCTTGCTCTATCGCTCGAAAAGCGGCAGCCGCCTCCGGCGGGTGAAGATCGAAGTCGGTCAAGCCGATCATACGAGCGGGATCGTCGAAGCCTGAATCCGCAGCGATCACTTTATTGGCGACGACAAAGCGGCCTTCGACGTCCTTGACCCATAGATAGTCCGGCACCTGATTGATCAGCGCCTGAAGCGAAATGCGCTCCTCCGAATGGTCGCTGGCAAGCCGCCGCAACCGCTCGAGTTCACCCAGCAGGCCGCTTGCAGTCTCAACCGCTTTTACCAGTGCAACTCTGTTGGAGCCGCTCGCGCGAATCGTCATGCTGGTTCAAACTGATGCTAAGGAGACGTGCAATCTCATCTAATCTCCGCAATCTATAGTTGTGTTTTTAATGAAGGCTTAAGCAAGGAGCGGAAATTCATCGATGTGCGGACGTTTCGTCGTTACCTTGCCGCCCGAGGCCGTGCGGGCTTTTTTTGCCTACGCCGAGCAACCGAACTTTCCGCCGCGCTACAATATCGCGCCAACCCAGCCGATTCCGGTGGTTACAGCGCAACCGATGTCTGGCGGCGCGACGCGCCATTTCATTCTGATGCGTTGGGGATTTCTGCCCGGTTTCGTTGCAGATCCGAAGAAATTTCCTCTCCTGATAAACGCCCGGGTTGAGGGACTTGCCGAGAAGACGAGCTTTCGCGCTGCCGTAAGACGCCGGCGCTGTCTTGTGATCGCCGACGGCTTCTATGAATGGCGGCGGGGGCCGGGCGCGATCAAACGGCCCTTCCTGATCCATCGCGCCGACGGCGATCCCATGGGTTTCGCCGGACTTTACGAGACGTGGAGCGATGCGAGCGGCGGCGAGATCGACACCGCCTGCATCATCACAACATCGGCCAACGCCCTGATGGCGCAGATCCATGATCGTATGCCCGCGATCATCCCGCGCAGCGAGCATTCGCGCTGGCTCGACAACGATGGGGTTGAGCCCGCCAAAGCGATGCAACTGGCGCGTCCGGCGCCCGAAGGCGACCTCGAACTGATCGAGATCGGCCCCGCGGTTAACAAGTCAGCCAATGACGGGCCGGAACTGCAGACGCCGCTTAGCGAAGCGCTTGTATCGTGAATGCAGATAGTTGAGCTGACTTGCAACGCGGGCGCGGCTAAGCGAGGTTCGGCGCTGCGCTCGTCTATGCCCTTTGCCACAACCGGAACTCGCCATGACCGCCCCCCTCCGCCCTGCCCCGGCATCGCTCTTCCCGTGCTGAGCCTTGCAGCAACGTCGAGAGCAAGGAGCGTCTTTCCGAGAGCTGGATCGCCATCGATGAGGCC
>Ga0209698_10000069_pt1 | contig 92901 bp, 64 predicted proteins | sample LitLauG_LLR_2012_FD_187203 | JGI IMG/M metagenome (GOLD analysis project Ga0209698, IMG submission 187203) | Freshwater sediment microbial communities from Pennsylvania, USA - Little Laurel Run_MetaG_LLR_2012 (SPAdes) (version 2) | ecosystem: Environmental > Aquatic > Freshwater > Creek >... | reverse complement strand
TGAAAAGGTGCGGTAAGAGCGCACCGCCGCGGCAGTAATGCAGCGGGCAGGGCAAACCCCACACGGAGCAAGACCAAATAGGGAGGAAGTCCGCGGCTTCCGTCGCGGACACGTGCCGGCTCGGTGCGTCAAACCTTCGGGTAGGTCGCTAGAGCCGCCCAGCAATGCGCGGCCCAGAGGAATGACCGTCCCGCCGGAGCAATCCGGCGGACAGAATTCGGCTTACAGGCCCGGCTGCCAACGTATTCCATGCCAATAACTTAGGCACGCGACCCGCGTTTGGCGTCCACCGGATGAGAATAGAATTCTAGGTCTAAAATATTACGGACCATTGGCGCACATCGTCGAAGCGTCGTAACGCCAAAAATCTTATCCCGGTGGCTTGTAAACTTAGGATAAACCGGTGAATCGCGTCTGACTTCCCATTGGCGACCGTTCGCTAGTCGCGGCTTTTGCGGCTCCTGCTCAATCGCGGTTGCAGTTGCTGCCCAGTTTCGTAGGCAGGGGGCATGCAGTCCTGCAGACCTACGTCGATTTGTTAACCTTCCAATAGACCACGTAACGTTCGTGGATCACTGTGTACAGAGGGACCAGGGTCAACGGCTGTGCCTGCCCTACGCCGCGGAAAGTGAGAGGTTGGTTCGCAGTCTCAATCCAAGCGGTGGGTCTGCCGTGATCAGCGCTGATGTCCGGCACTTTTTGTTGGTCGCCGGGCTTTGGTTGGTAGTCGCCGTAGATCATTTCCTTCGCAACCGGGTCAAGCCGCCCAGCAAGCACCAGCGGGCCGTACATGACGGCCTGTGTGGTCTGGTCGTCGGGCATGGAGTCGATGTGCAGACCCATCAGCAGGCTGAGTTCAATCTTGTCGCCGGTCTTCCAGACGCGATTGAGTGTTAGATAACTGCACGGGCTGGAAAATGCCGGGAGCGCCGCCACTGTGCATCCTAAAATGTTGCCTCTTTCCGCGATGCAATTTCAGGGCACGACTCGGTCCAGCCGCCCGGGCACGGATTCGCCGGCACGATGCCTCCCTGAGTCGTGGGAACAGACTTCAAACCCACACCGCAATGCGACGCCTGCAAGAGATGTCTTGACGACCATCGCGAATTGTGGTGCTGTGTTACATAATCACACATTTTATGGTAGGACTTAACACACTGCCAAACTCGGTAGAAGATCGCAAGGGCAGGATCTTGCTCTTCATCAAGGAGCGGGGCGCTGCCTCCATCAGTGAAATGGCGGTGCAGTTTGCTGTCTCTGAAATGACGGTGCGCCGTGTTCTTCACCGGCTTGCCGATTCGGGCCTGGTGATTCGTACGCCCGGAGGAGCCATCGTGGCTCCTTCCGGCTCGTTGGAAAAGAGCTTTCTGGAACGTTCCGCGAGAATGGCCGGTGCCAAAGACGCCATTGGCCGCGCGGCGGCGAAATTAGTGCGGGATGGGGAGACTGTGGTCCTCGATTCAGGAACCACTACACGATACGTTGCGCGGCATATCGCGTCCAAGCACGGTGTGACCGTGGTGACGACTTCGCTGGCGGTGCTCGAGGAACTAGCCGGGAGCCCCGGCGTTCAGGTGAGGCTGACCGGGGGAATCTATCGGCGCAGCAGCCACGATCTTGCAGGCAACTCCGTGTTGGAGGCCCTTGGGGGCGTCTACGCGGACAGGGTATTCTTCGGTGCGGCCGCGCTTTCATTCAACAAGGGAGTGATGAACTTCGACGCCGAGATGCCTGCAGTCTTTCTGCGGGCCGGGCGCGAGCGCGTCCTGGTTATCGACAGCGGCAAGATAGGGACTGAAGCGGCTTACCGGCTGTGCGCCGTCGAGAAGTGCGACATGGTGATCACCGACACAGGAATCAAGGCTTCCGACCAGGTGAGGCTTCGCAAATTAACCAGCGTCCTGGTGGCGGAATGAGTCTCCGTGATCATTTGAAGGCCCTAAGCCAACACAATCTCTGAATTTATGCATTTACACCGAAATAGCAGTTATGAGGAGAGCATGCCCAGTGACAAATGCCGCTAGAATTGCGCAGATCGCTGCAGTTGTGCTGTTGGGCGCATTGTTTGTGGCCGGCCAGCAGCAAAAGCCGTTCCCTGTCGTTTCAACCGTGGACGAACCGAGCATCGCCGGGCGTCCCGTGCAGTTGGACGCACAAGGCAAGCTGCTGCCATTTCCGTTTCCCAATGACACCGGCTACTCCTATTCATCTCACTTCCTGACCCAGTGGAACATTCTTTGGGACCAGTACAACCGGCAGCGCTTGCATTACTACTACTGCTGCTTCGATTTTGACCGTACCACTTTTGAACTGGTGCCGGATCAGCATTGGGTCAATTCGACCGGCTACTTGCGAGCCATGATGCAGGGATTCATCGAACGCCTTTATCCGTACACGGGAGATCCCCGCACCCTTACTTTCCTCGAGAGCTTTGTCGACTATGAGCTAGAAAATGGCCTGACGCCTGAAGGCTACGCCTGGTCGCAGGTGCCGTACGCGTCCGCCAATCCGGGTGTCAAACGCTACACCGGATGGAGCGAATTGGGCGAGGACCATATCGAGCCGCATGTGGTTGGCGAAGATGGTTACGGTTATCTCCGCTTGTATGAGATGACCGGCAACACGAAGTATTTACGGGCCGCGATTCACTGTGCTGATGCTCTCGCGAAAAACTACAAACCGGGCGATGCAGATCATTCTCCCTGGCCAGTACGTTTATGGGCACGCGATGGAAAAGCGGAAGGCAGGCCGATGGGCCCCTATTCTGCGAACGTTATTGAACCCATCATGCTATTCGATGAACTTATTCGCCTGGGTCAGGGGGATGTGGCAGGCTACACGCGCGTCAGAGCGGACTGCTGGGATTGGTTCGTCAAGTATCCGCTCGCCCACAATGTTTGGGTCGGATATTTCGAGGACACCGTGCCCAGCATGGAGAACATGAATCAAGTCATTCCGCTGGAGTTTGCCAGGTACGTCCTGCTGCATCCGGAAAAGGATCTGCAATGGCGCGAGCATGCCCACCAACTTATCGAATGGGTCAAAACCACGCCCAAGTGGCCCAAGTACATTGTGCATGGCGCCACTGTGACCACGGAGCAGGGGAATGGCATCAACTTCTGTTGCAACACGCCGAATCAATGTTGCGACAGCCACACTTCGCGGCTGGCTGCGGTGGAGGCCATCTACTTTTCAAAAACGGGCGACGAGTCCTACCGCGATGCCGCCTATCGCTCCTATAACTGGGTCACCTATTTTCAGGGACTTTCGGCTGGCGCCCATGCCCCTTTCTCAACTCAGTGGTGGTTTACCGATCAATACGCAGACGGTCCTCGAAGGTTGATGGATGCCTTCTGGGCCGTACCGGAGTGGGCTCCGCCGGATGAATCGCACCTGCTTGGCTCGAGTTCGGTGGTCACGAAGATCAACTATGGCAGGGGATCGGTCACCTATTCCACGTTTGACCCGCAGTCATCGGACGTTCTGCGGCTGGATTTCGTACCCGAATCCATCACTGGAAATGGAAAGCCTCTCACCCGTCGCAAGGACCTTGATCAGCCGGGCTATGTGTTCGATGACACGACGCACGTTCTTCGGATCCGGCACGACGATGCGCGTGACATCGACATTCAAGGGAAGGACGGACATCGTCCGCCAGAGTACGTTACCTTCGATGATCCTCATCTGGCTGCCGGGACATTGCTGAAGGGGGAATATCCCTCCGGCGTCATCGACTGGGGTGCCGACACCTGGCGAATCAACGTGCCTGAGGGTGCGTTTGGAACGTTCAATCTGGCACTGGCCGACCCTAAGGTCACGACTGCGGAATTTCGCTTCGATTGGCCTCGTCTCTTCGTTGGGGTGGATGTCTACAACGGAGGAGCATCGGAGGCAACTTTGACTATTCATGCGCCGGAGATTCGCGAGCTCTCGTTCACCATCAAGCCGGGGCAGGTTCAGCGCATCAGGACCGGATGGCGGGACGCCGCATCGAGCGTGGTATTCGAAGTAAAGAATGGGGAGCACCTGCGCTTCGATAATCTGGCTTATCTACGGGAGTGGAGTTCTGAATTTCGAACGATATTTTAGGCCTGCGAGTTGAGCCCGTGTTGCTGGATCGCCTTCCGCAGCACGGGCTCGACCAGCGCACGAATCTGGTGGTTGGCATAGCCGACCCAGCTTACGTCGGCGTCAAGGTTCATCGGGCATTGGAGTTGTTGTCCATTATCATCGGTGATCAGGACGCCCGCCTCGCGGGCCACCAGTTCAGTGCAGAGGTCGTAGGGATGGCAACAGAGCCCTGGCTTCCAACCACGCTGTTGCAAGATCGGACTTAGCAGAGGGCGCAAATCGGCCAGGAAACGATCATGGCCCATCATTAGTTCGTAGAGCTGTCCCCCGGTTGAGAGGTACTGATCTTCGAAACAGAGTGCCTTTCCTTGGGCTCCGGCGCCGAGAAGTGCAAACTGTACGTCGTCGTCGATCGATGCCAAGACGTCTCGTCCGCCGGAGAAGAAGCGGGAAACGGTGGCGAACCCATGAGCAAGGCTGGTTGCCGCGGAAGGAATGGGGATGAGAGGAGTTCGTTCTCCGGTCAGGCGATTAAGTCGCTCGCCGTTGGCACCGGAGCCCCTGCGTGCCCAGAGAGCGTCGCAGAGGTGCTGCTTAATCAGAGGGATCTCCGTTTGCATGGCCAGTACAATGTCCGCAAGCACTGTCTCTTCCCCGCGGTTCGGGGCAACACCCGTCAATATCCAGCCACTGCGCTTCTGATACATCAGGCAGCGGGTGCCATCGATGGGATCGGCCAGCACGCGCCAGACCGCCTCTTTTTCATCAGCCCCGCGCGGCAGAGTCACTTTGCCGGCGGGGAGACCCTCCGCAATCAAGACGATCGGCTCCCGGCTCGCAACCCGCTCTTCGAAAAGTCTGGTCAGGAGAGAGTCGCTGATTCTGTCAATCGCGTAGATCGTGTCGCCGGCGCCATCCTCTGCAATCTCGGACATCTGTTTTTGTGAAGAGCGCTCACAAGCGGACACCACTTCGCGGCGAACTTCTTCGTGAATCGCTCGGATGGGCTCCAAGAGCCAACTGGCATCAGCCATGTTGATCTTCTCCGGCAAAGCGGGAATGGGCGAACCGAAACTTTGTCGCTGCTGTCCAAAAAGAGCCTTGCTGCGGGCCTTATGGTCTGTTACATATTAACAGTGCATTTGAGCGACTGTAACACGCTCGATGGAGTCATTCCTAAGCTCAGGATCCGGATTCTTCAAGGTTAATGTCTCGAGAAAAACGCAGGTTGTTCCTCATCGGATCACGCGGCTTTCTGGGTAGCTACGCGGCTCAAGCCGCCATGGCGCATTTTGAGGTTATCGAAGGGAATCGGAGCGCCACAGAACGACCTGGGGTCGTTGTCGACATAAGCGAAGAAGACTCAGTCAGAACTTCGTTCCAAACGGCTCGCCCAGATGTTGTGGCGCTGTTTTCCGCCATCTCGGATATCGATCGCTGTCAGCAATTTCCCGAGGAAGCCAAAGCAGTCAACCTCCGCGGAGCCGAACATGTCGCGGACGCTTGTGCTCGCAGCAACGTACGCCTGCTGTTCATTTCTACGGGTGCAGTTTTCGACGGTAACAAGCATGGTTACACGGAAGTAGACCCGGTCAGCCCCGTCAGTGTTTATGGTGAAACCAAGGCCATGGCAGAAGAATCAGTTCTGGCGCTCGGGTCCTCGGCGATCGTGTTGCGGATTGCCTTGGCCATCGGCTTCGCCGCGCACTCCAGGACAAATTCGCTCCTGGACAATCTCCGGACAAAGTGGTCCTCGGGAAAGGTTGTGGCATTGCCGGTTCATGAGCAGCGCAATCCGATTGATGCCGTTACTGCAAGTCGATTCATGTTGGAACTCTTAAGAAGAACGGACGCCCACGGCATTTTCCACCTCGGATGTGCGGATTCCATCACGCGATATGACTTGGGCCTCAAGCTTGCGGCGCGCATGGGATACTCGGGGCTGGTCGAGCCACAATTGGCGCCTGTCCCTGGACGAGCCCCGCGTGGGCCTGACCATTATTTGTTGACCGACAAACTGCGGGCGGTATCGGGGATTCCGATTCCGACCTGCGAGCAAGTGATCGAGAGGTGCTTTGATGTCGCTGCCTAAAGCCAAATTCGAGTTGGAGTTTTCCCACGGGTCTATCTATGGAGAAGAAGAAAACGCCGCCGTACTTGAGGTGATGAAAGCAAATGCGCCTTCCTGTGGGGCCAAGGTCCAACAATTTGAAAGCGAATTCGCGGCGTTTTGCGGAACCGAGTATGGCTTGGCTGTATCGTCGGCGACCGCAGGTCTTCATTTGGCCCTGATCGCGGCGGGGGTCCAGGCCGGCGACGAAGTTATAACCACACCGATCAGTTGGATCTCTACCGCGAACGCCGCCGCCGCTCTTGGAGCGAAGGTTGTCTTCGCGGATGTGAACCCGCGCACGCTGAATCTGGACCCGGAATCGGTAGCACGCAAGATTACGGACCGGACGAGGGTGATTCTTCCAGTCCATCTTTATGGGCAATGCTGTGAGATGGATGCTCTGACCGCGCTGGCCCGTCCTCGCGGCATCGTAGTCGTGGAAGACGCGGCGCATGCTGCAGGTGCCGAGTACAAAGGACGCAAGGCAGGTTCTTTAGGTGATATCGCGGTCTTCAGCTTTCATCAGCAAAAGAACATGGTCACGTTGGGTGAAGGCGGGATGATCACAACTGGGAGTAAGGCCTTTTTCGAGAGCATGCTTTCGCATCGTTCTCTATGCTGTCGCACCTATGACCCGAAAGGCAAATACCTTCCGATCGACGAAAGTGTTCAGCCCATGGGCAAACGGTATTGGAAGCTCGAGTTTGACGGAATCGGTTTTAACTACCGCATGACCGAGATTCAGGCGGCAGTGGGCCTTGTGCAGTTGCGCAAACTCGACTCGCTCAATACCCGCCGTATCGAGATTGCAAGAAAGTACACGGACGGACTGGAAGGCATGCGCGGTTTGTGCCTTCCCCATGTGCCTTCCCATCTCAAGCACGTGTTTCATGTTTATCTTCTTCTTCTGCAGCCGGAATTTCGGGCCTGCAAAGAGGATTTCATGTGGGACCTTTACACCAAAAAACAAATCAAAGTATGGTCTCACTACATGCCGATCCACCTGACCAACATCTACCGGAGTATGGGACACAGCGAAGGAGAATGCCCGGTCGCCGAGGCTGCGTTTGAAAGGTATGTGAGCCTTCCGATTCACCCGCGAATGAATGAGGAATCTATTCAGTACGTGATCAACAGCATTCGGGAGCTGGCATGAACGGGTTCGAGGAAAAGGTTGGCGAGCTGAGGAAGTCGGGAAGGTTCTTTTCTCGGTTGAAGCCCGTGTACATCTGTCGTGCGCCGGGACGTTTGGACCTTATGGGAGGCAATGTCGACTATACCGGAGGGCTGGTGTTCCAAGCGACGATCCGGGAGGCGACCTGGGCGGCGGCTCAAGCGCGCGACGACGAACGGATCGTCTTCTGGAATCCGCAGATGCTGAGCGAAGGCTGGCTCGATCAAGTCGAATTCAAACTTGCTTCCCTCACTGACGAAGACATAGTGCGTAAGTTGGTGAATAGCAGCCCCCAAGTTCGTTGGACTGCCTATGTGCTGGGAGTATTTTATCTGCTCCGCTGCAAATACCCGGAACAAGTCCGGGCGGGGGCCAGCATCTACATAGAGTCCGAAGTCCCGTTGAATAAGGGAGTCAGTTCGTCCGCGGCGATTGAGGTCGCAGTGATGAAGGCTGTCTCTGCCGCATACGGCGTTCCTCTCGCCGGAGTGGAATTGGCCGAATTGTGCCAGTGGGTCGAGAACGTCATCGCCGAGTCAGCCTGCGGAATTATGGACCAGGCTGCTTCGGTGCTCGGGGACGAGGGTTATGTATTGCCACTCGTATGCCAGCCTTGTTCGCCGAAGCCTCTGGTGAAGTTGCCGGCAGGCCTGCGGTGTTGGGGGATTGACTCCGGCGTGCGTCATGCAGTGACCGGGGTGGAGTACGAAGCTGCCCGCGCCGGCGCTTTTGTCGGATACCGAATGATCTGTGAACGGGAACATCTTCCAGTCACTTTGGATAGCTCTGGCCGGATCCCACGGTATGTCGAGCCCCGGTGGAACGGTTACATCTCGAATATATCCCCGTCGATATTCCGATCTCGATATGAAGATGATCTACCGCTGCGTGCCTCAGGAACCGAAATTCAAGCCTTAAGCCAAACGCACATTGATCCGTATACGACGATCCGCCCGGAAGTAAGCTATCGCGTGCGCCAATGCACCCGCTATGCGGTGGAAGAAAACCAGAGAATTGAAATGTTTGTGGAACTCGCCCGCGGCGCCAGCCAAGAGCATTCGGAGAATACGTTCCGACTCATGGGGGATTTGATGTTCCAATCCCATTGGTCGTATACCGAGTGCGGTCTGGGCTGCGAAGCCACGGACACGCTGGTTGAGCTGGTGCGTGCGGAATGCGCGGAAGGAAAGCTCTACGGCGCCAAGATCACCGGTGGGGGCGGCGGCGGCACAGTCGCAGTGCTCGGCCCGGAAGACGCAGAGGAGGCTTTCCGGCGGGTTGTTCGCAAGTATGCGGACAGCCGGGGAACCGAACCTTACGTATTCGAAGGCAGCTCGATGGGTGCGGATCGTTTCGGAATCCAAGTCTTAAGGGCGGAATCATGAGTGCAACCGCTGTGGTCGTGGCCAAACGCAGGACAGCGTGGTTCTTTCTTTTGCTAGCCCTAGCCTCATTGATGTGGTCCGCGCAGGGCACAGCGGTGAAAGTGCTCGACCGCCATATGGGACCAATCGCCATCACGTTTGTTCCTTTTTATATAACGACATTCTTGCTGGTGCCGCTACTGCTCAAGATGCGGAAGGAGAATCCGGGGGCCCCCCGTCTTTCTGTTCGCGACTGGATTCAGTTCTCCATTGCAGGAGTGGGTGGACAGGTCTTGGCCCAGCTTGGCATGACCTGGGGCATCAGTAAATCCCTGGCTTCGAACGGAGCGATCCTGAATCTGCTGATTCCTGTGATTAGTGCGGTTCTAGCTTCGCTGATGTTACGCGAGCGTATTACGCTGTTGAGGGTTGCGTCCCTGACGATCGGGCTCATCGGAGTGGTGCTGATGTCTGTGAGCGACTGGAAGCAAGCATCCTTTGGGCAGATGCGGTTCCTGGTAGGCAACCTCTTGATCTTGTGCGGGTGTCTGGGTTCATCCTTTTATAACGTCTATTGCAAAGGACTGATGCGACGTTTCGCCGAGGTAGAAATCCTGATTTTCAGTTATGTCACAGCATCCCTGGCGAGTCTGCCGCTTCTGATCTGGGTGGAGCCCTTTTCTTTAAAGAGCTTCCAGAGATTCGACTGGCAAAGCTGGGCGGCTTTCGCTTTTCTAGCGCTGTTTATGTACGGCGCCTCGATGCTCTTGTTCTTCAGGGCGCTTCAGCATCTCGATGTCACCACCGCATCGGCATCACTCTATCTGGTCCCGGTATTTGGTGTGCTTCTAGCGGCGGTCTTGCTTGGCGAACGGCTCAGCAGTTTCGCAATAATCGGGTCGGCGATTGTTCTGACGGCAACGGTTCTGATCATGAAATATGACACGAGCTACTGATGGCTTGTGGACTCGCGTTAACTCGTCCGAGACCTTGCGCGAACCGCGATTTGAGCTCTGCCCCTATTTTTCTTCACCGGAAATCTTGACCGAAGACGAATCGTCGTGGCGAATGCGGAGCACGTTGTGCGCCGCGTCGAAGGTCCATCCTGGCGAGTTCAAGTCGGAGCGCTTGGGCAGTGACTTGTCTCCAGCGGTCACGAACTTAGGAACGAAACTGACGTGCAGCACCTCGATCGCGTGATTGTCGAAGGTGCTGTAAGAGATCGTCCCCGAGCTATACTTGATTTCCCGCACAATAGAGGTTGAGCGCAACAAGTGATCCTCGCCCGAGGGAGACCATTCGGGCTGCGCACCCATCGCGTATATGAAGTGGCGAATGTAATCTCCGTATCCGTCGCTAAACCAGATGCCGTTTTCATCTAGTTTTGGTTGGTCGTTGACCACGCCGTCCTCACGGCACATGTAAGTTGCCCAATTCAGTGACCGGAGAGCCTTCACTTTCGATTCTGAGTCAGACGTGAGTTCTGCCCAGCGCGCCACAACCGAGGCATATCGTGAGGTGTGGCTCCCCATCTTGAACTTATAGTCGAGTTGCTCGGAGATCGTATTCGCACCCCATTCGACGCCCTTGTATCCTTCAATATCAACGGCGAATGTGTTCTCTACGAACGTGATCAGGGCAGAAACATGAGTGCGCCATTCGGGATCGGCTTGCGGATGATCGAGAATGTACCGGGCCGTCTCCATGGGAGCGTACTGATTGAAGTTCCACAACTTATCCATGATCGGGATGTCTTCGAAGTACTGGGCCCAGACGTTGTTCTTCATCGGCACTTCCAGCAGCCACTGCCAGGCAATATCCCTCGCAGCCTTGTACTGCTTGATTTCGCCGAGGTTCAGACGGATCAATTCATCGAACAGTCGCACCATCGCGATTTCGTCCGAAGCATATTCCTCGCGCGCAACCCCGGTTTCAGCGTAGACGCGAAAGGGCCATGGAGACTTTTCCGAACTGCCCGGCCGGACATTTTTGGCCAGCGTATTTGCGATCGCTATTGCGGCGTCGCGGTACCGGGTTTCGCCTGTGAGTTCGTAAAACTTCAGATAGCCAGCGCCCAATTCCGCGGCCTTATCTGGTTCGATGCCACCAACTCCGTCCCCTCGCCCCGGACGCTTTTTGTCGTAGTCCGATTCGTGCGCTCCACGAAACTCCTTAGCACCGTGGTCGGAACTGGCATAAGGCATGTTTCCCCACTTCCAGTTCGCCGGCGTAGTTCCATGAGCGAGTTGATGATCCAGGAGACCTTTCACTAGATCTACCACTCTGCGATCACCCGAGTAACCGTAGTAGGCTGACCCGGAATCAGCGAGCATTGCAAAGAGTCCCGCTGGATTGTGCGGCCAGGCTCCCCCTTTCATGGTAGTGCCATCGATACAGCAGTAGGTGTAATAGCTCTTTAGTCCGTTGGGCTCGACGTGCACCTTGTTTAGCAGGAAATCCCATGCCAAGCGAACAACTCGGTCGTAAGCCTTATCCTGTGGCTCGACCCAAGAAAGGAGCTTTCCATTGCCGTCCAGAACTACGGTGTGAGTGTTGAATACCTGGGCATAGGCAGGGCAGAGAGCAAACAAGAACAAGAGAAAGACGCAGGAGAAAAGCCTTCGCATAAGTTTTTCCCTCTAATTACGATTGCACGAAGAAAAGCGCATACATGGAAACAAAAAGCCATGACCACATATGCTGGATATCGTCCCTAGGGTGCAAGCCGCGGAGATATTCGTGGCCATGAGCCTTGTCGATGATTGGGGCAAGCACGAAGCAGATTTGGCCCGGAAAGGCGGCCCCAGCGGGTGCTGTTGCCGCGTTCCGGTCGCCTAGAAAGTCAAATGCAGTCCGAATTGCATCTGGCGGTTTGTCGTCGAGGCATACGTGATTTGCCCGTACGTGGCGTCTTGGATGTTGGCGTCAGGAATGCCCCAGTTCGTGTGGTTCAGCGTGTTGAATGCGTCTGCCCGGAACTCAAGGTTAAACCGCTCGTTCAACTTGAAGTACTTGGACAACGAAGAATCGAGTTGCACTTGACCATCGGCAAACAGCGGATTGGTTCCCTCGTTGCCATCGGTGGCATTGGCCGGATCAGCAAGGTTAGCTCCATCGCATCCATGCGGCACAAACGCGCTGGTATCGAACCATCGGCCCAGACTGCGCTGGCTGCGAGACAGATTCCCATTACCCACCCGGTCCGGCGACGGACCGGAACCGTTGTTATAGAAGCCGCACGACTGACCTACGGTAAAGCGCGGACCCGTATTCCAGCGCACGTATCCGGAATACTGCCAACCGCCGAGAACGGCATCGGCGATCCGGTTCATGTTCGCGCCGTACATTTTGCCTCTGCCCACGGGAACATCAAACAAAAACTGCCCATTGAAGGTGTGTTCGATGTCTTGTGCAGCCGGCCCGCGCTTGTAGTTGATCTGGTTCAACATCCAGGAAGGATTGTTCCCGTTTGAGAATGTTCGGCCGTAGGCGTAGTTGAGGTTTAGAGTCAGGAGCTTGCTGATTCTGCCCTGCAGCCTTGCCGTAAGGGCGTTGTACCAACTGGTGCCGATCGAGAATTGCCCCTGCAGATCTCCCAACTGCGGATACTGCGAAGACAACGGGCGGTTGACAGTTTGGTTGTTGGGGTCAAGAGGGTTGGGAGGAGCCTGATTTATGTTCTTTCCCAGATTGTTGTTCTTACCTACCACTCGGAGGTAGCCGATCTCCGCAATCACGCCGGGCCGGATCTCGCGCTGCAAATCCAAGGAGGTTTGATCGACGCGTTGATTCTTCCAATAATAGTCAGTGGCACGAATGGTAGCGTTCGCCGGAATCACCAGCCTGCCCGCTGAATCGTAGACTGGAGCGGCAACCGGCAAGCCCGAATTAGTAAATGGCACCATGCTATAGCCAAGACCGCTGGCTACCGCCGGCGTAAGTGCAGGATTTCCGGAGAGGCTCAGGTCGGGTGTGAGATTGTTCGAAGATATCAAATTTTGCTTCGAGTAGAAGGGATATCCAAGACCTAAGATGGTGACCGGTCCACTCCAGTAGGTTTGCCAGTAAGAAACACCGTAACCGCCTCGCAAACTGGTTTTACCCCTGTCGGGCGACCAGGCGAACCCCAAGCGTGGACCAATATCGCCCTTGTCGAGTCCTAGAGCGGGACTGCGATTGCTCGGGCTGGCTACAACCAATTGGTTCGTGCGCGTGTCCCAATTTGCCTGGCGGTTCGAGGTGTCCACTGGGCGCGTGCTGAGTTCGTAACGCAATCCAAGATTGAGAGTGAGTGTGGGAGTAATCTTAAAGTCATCCTGCCCATACCAAGCCATCTGCCAGAAAGTCTGATAGGGAGTTCCGGTCACGAAACGCGCTCTGGCAGCCGAAGTGTCAAAACCTAGCAGAAGAGCCGGGTAAGCATACCCGTTGTTATTGCTGTTGAACGAAGTCATCGCCGGGTCGAAGAAGAGGCTTCCCCTTGGATTGTCTCCTCCGATCGTGTCGGCGGAACTGCTCTCGACGTGGTTGACCATGGTGCCGAACTTAATGGTGTGGCGGGCCTTCACCATGGTGAAGTTATCGACAGCGGAGAAGGTATTCGAGATCACATACCCTACCCAGTCCGGATCTCCGAGTGAGTGGATGGGGTTAACGCCATTACAGCACCATCCCGGACCAAAGTCTGTAATCCCTCTCGTGCTCGCATCTCCAAGGTTTCCGTTTGGAATACCAAAGAGGTTGTTCCAGTCTTTTGCCATGGAAGCATTGCCAGTGTGCACGGCAGTGCGGTTGTACCCCAGACGGAACTCGTTCATGGTGAGAGCTGTAAAGCTATGCTGACTCGTCACCTGCATATTCTGGTTGAAACTTTTTGAGTTCGCTTGGCCGTTGTTCCAGAATTGTGTGTTCCCAGCGAGTGGGTTGTTCTTGTTGACGTCGTTTACATCGGTGAGACTTGACCGGAGCATCGAGTAACGGAAGAAGTAGTGATCCGATTCGGTCCGGTTCCAATCGATACGGGAGTCGGCTTGCCGAGAGCGTTGCACGTTGTTGACCGTGAACGCAAGGTTGTTCAAGATTCCTGGACGATTCGCCGTTCCCCAGATTGCTGCCGCATTGATCTTTGCCCCCGCAGGGTCCCAGTAAGTGCTGGGAATCATGTTTCCCGCAATGGGTGTTGCAGAAACCACAGTCCCGCCGGCATTCCGCACCTGGCTGCCGGGCCAGTAAAGCTGCCCGCAGGGATTCCCGAAATCGTCGACGGCAGAAGGGCTTCCTGACCAACTGCACAGCTGTCCAGTGGGATCGTAGAGTTCGGAGAAATCTCCCTGCTGCATTTTCGCGGTTGGGGCAGTGTCCGTTCCGATGGAACTCGTGTTCAGGCGAGTTTCCTGGTAGTCCCCAAAGAAGAAGAGTTTGGTTTTCAGGACAGGGCCGCCCAACGATGCGCCGAACTGATTGCGATGGAACGGGTTCAGCGTTGCCTGTGCGTGGCCGGGTATGTCATGCGGGAGAGCGTCGCTCGCGTTATTGCGGAGATACTCAAACGCGCTACCGTGAAGTTGATTGGTTCCCGACTTGGTCACCACATTGACCACCGCACTGCCGGAGAACCCAAACTCGGCGTTGTACTTTCCGGTATAAACCTGCAGTTCCTGAATGCTGTCGATGGGAGGAGCCTGTCCTACGTAAGCGTTCTGAGGCTCGCGGTTTGCCACACCTTCAATAAAAATACTGTTCGCATTTGCATCCACTCCACCGAGCGAGGAAAGCTGATTTCGCGTCTGGCCGATCGCCGAACCGTTCTCGCCGCCATTCTGACCGTAGTTTCCACTGCCGGTTCCATTGTTGGATCCGGGCATGAGATTCACCTGATATAGCGGATTGCGATCCAGGTTTGGAAGCCGGTCTAGTTCTTTGGATGAGAATGTCTGGGAGAGCTCCGAGCTTTCCGTCGCTACTTGCAACGAATCGGCAGACACTTCCAACGTTTCAATCACCTGGCCAGGTTTCAGAGTGAAGTCAAAACGCGCAATTCCGCCGGCATTAACCACAACGTTGGAAATCAGCTCGCGCTTAAACCCTGATTTTTCGGCGGTAAGGTGGTACGTGCCGGGCGTAAGAAAGTTGATGAAGTACTCGCCCACGTCAGAGGTTTCGCTAGGTGTAATCGTACCGGTGCCGTCGTTGGTAGCGATCACGCGCGTCCCTGTAATCATGCTGCCGCTGGAGTCGCGTACGGTCCCGGTGATACGGCCGGTGTTGATTTGAGCCTGCAGTAACGTCCATGTGAAAAGGAGAACTGCGAGCAGGGCAAGGCTTCGGAACGTGGTCGCTACGGAGAACGGTTTGGAAAGCATGAACTCTCTCCTCATCTTGCAGTGCACAACTTTATCTGGGACAAAACGACGAACATATGACCTTTTGAGATTGAGAGAGCATCCGTCACTCGTCAGTATCTTGTCAAGCGAAAAACGTGATTGCATCGCATCATCTTTGCCGTGAGGAGACCAGCCGGGAGAGATGTCGCGAGATCGTCGGGCCTTCCCATCGTCGGATTGCTAGGTGTCTCGAATGTGGAGCTTGGCGTCGTGGCGTAGAGGCTCCAGGAATTTTCCTTCGGATTCAGCGAACGCCTATCACGGCGTGAGTCTGCAGAGCTTTCTGCTGTTCGTTAAGGGCACTAGTGTGGAGCTGGGATACACGCTCCAGGGCCGCTCTGGCCTCACCGGAACGTCCGGCCTTCCGGCAAGCACTGCCCAGGAGATAAAAAGTAGCAGCTTCGTTTGGATTCAGGTTCGCAGCCTCCCGCAACGCCTTCATGGATGCTTCCAGGTCATTCAGTTTCAGTCTGGCCTTGCCCAGGTAGAACAACGTCGCCCAGTAGGTGGGATCGGCTTCGCGAGCACGTTCGAGATAAGGCACGCTCTCGGCATATTTTTCGGTCTGCGCCAGCAGTGCCCCCATAAAGTAGACGGAGCTTGCGTCCTTAGGATCTTGCTCCAGAGCGATCCGGAATTCCTTTTCGGCTTCCTCGTATCGATGGTCGCTTAGATAGTTTTTCCCGAGTGCGCGATGCGCGCCCGGGAAGGCGGGTTCTGCCGCCAATACGTCCCTGAAATCTCTCTCTGCAGACGCAAATTGCAGTGAGTCATAATGCGCTTGCCCGAGGAGGAATCTGGACTGCGGTTTTGTCGACGCTTCGGGAATTAGCTGTGCAAAAACCTTCTCGCCAATCTCGGTCTGTCCAATGCGCGAGTACGCTACACCCATAAGATAAAGCGTACCGTTGTCCGGATCACCTCCCACAAAGGGCTTGAGAACCTCGATCCCTGCTTTGGGTTGGCCGCCATAGATCATGCAAGTAGCCAGCAGGTTCGCGGCCTGGGCATCGGTGGGATTCAGATTGCGCAATTTGCGAAAGTACGGGCGGGCTCGATCGTAATCGTCCTGCTTGAGATAAACCAGACCGAGATTGAGCAGAAGTCCACGCTCATTCGGGGTCACCCGGAGTGCTTTCTGGTACGTCTTAATGGCTAGGGCATAGCGCTGCATACGCGTGTATACAATGCCCAAGTTTCCCAACGCACTCACATTATTCGGGTCCGATTGGAGAATCATAAGGAAGCCCGCCTCTGCTCCCTCATAGTCCCCGGCCTGCATCTTCTTAGAAGAGCTGTCGAAAAGCGACTGCTGGGCATCGCGGGCAGCGAAGGCTTGGATGGACAAAATCAGTGATAACACGGCTAAGATGGTGAGCTTCATCGGACTCTTCATTTGCCCCAAAGCGACGACGGCTCATCCGCGTACTTCGCGAAGTGCCTCCTGCAAACTTCTCTCAATAAGGCTACACAGTTCGTCCAGATCACTTTCTTCCGCAATCAACGGCGGAGCAACTGCGAACCACGTGGGATCGATACGCAGAATCAATCCGTTTCGCAAAGCCGTGTGCTTTAACGCAGCTCCTAACTCGGGGAACGGCGCCATAGTTTTGGTGTCGTGTACCAATTCGACGCCTATAAGAATACCCTTACCTCGAACCTCTCGAACCACTCCCGTCTGTTTCAAGAGCTCGAGCCGTCGTCGCAGATATTCTCCGAGCCGTGCAGCCTTTTCACAGAAATCGTGTTCGACGATTTCGTCGAGCACTGCGATCCCGACAGCACTGGCCAAAGGATTGCCCGCAAACGTGTGACCGTGGGCGAAGAACTTTGCGTCGGTCTGCTCGCCGTGGAACGAACTCGCGAGGTCTGCCCGTGCCACCATTGCAGCGAGCGGTATGGCTCCATTGGAGATGCCCTTGCCTAGACACAGGATGTCTGGCGTAACTCCGTACGTCTGAGCTGCGAACATGTTTCCGGTCTTGGCGATTCCCGTGATGACCTCGTCAAAAATAAGCAATACATTGCGACGGGTACAGGTGTCTCTTAACATCTGAAAGTATTCTGCCGTTGGCGTGATGATTCCGCCGGTGTTGCCGATGGGTTCGACGATTACAGCGGCGACGGTATTCGGATCTTCAGCAACGATTACGTCTTCAACGCTACGTGCGGCAAAACGATTCGCTTCTTCCCACGAACCGAAATCGTCCCGATAGAACGATGGAGGGAAAACTTTGAGGAAGCCCGGCATCTGCGGCTCGAACTTCGCTTTGCGCTCACCCGTTCCGCTGGCTGACATGCCGCCGAATGTGCCGCCGTGATACGACGAGTAACGGCTGATGAACTTGTATTTCCCGGGATGCCCCGTCTGTTTGAAGTACTGTCGTGCAAACTTGAGTGCGGACTCGACTGCTTCTGATCCCCCACTGAAGGGCTTGACGTATCTAAGGTTCCCGGGGCACACAGAGCCCAGCTTTTCGATGAATTTCAACGTCACATCGGCGATTCCATGCAGGGGCGGGGCGAACGTCATGAGCTCCATCTGCTCCCGCATAGCGGACATTATCCGGGGATGGCCGTGCCCCAGCGTGGCGACAAAGACTCCACCAATCGCGTCGAAGTAGCGCTTGCCTTCGGTGTCCCAGTAGTAAAGTCCTTGGGCGCGCTTTAGCACGAGCGGATTTCGGATGAAGTCCTCGGTAGATCTGTAATCGAGGAAGGTGCGATGCAGGACGTCGATCTCCTGGGCAGTTAATTGCACGTCTACTCCTCTCTGGGCGGGAGGCCCGCACTGAAACCGCCATCCACAATGATCGGGGATCCTGTCATAAAGGAAGCGTCTTCACTCGCCAGGAAAACGGCTAGTCGGGCCACCTCCTCAGGTCTGCCGATGCGGCCGAGGGCATGCAACTTGCCTGCATCCGCTCGCGCTCGCGCCGGATCGGCTTGAGACTGGAAGTAGCTCTCGGCCAAGCCGGCGTCGATGTAGCCAGGACAGATGGCGTGCACCCTTACACCTTCTCGCCCATGATCGATCGCCATTGCCTTCGTCAGGCCGATGATGGCTGCCTTGGTGGCGCAGTAGCCGGCGCAAGCGGGCTCGACAAAAAAAGCATTCACTGAAGAAAGGCTGATGATTACGCCGCGAGTTTGCCGAAGATGGGGAAGAAAGTTGCGGGAACACAGAAATACTCCGCCTACATTCACAGCCAACTGTCGGTTCCACTCCTCGATGGTCGTCTCTACTACCGTCTTGCTGATCTGAATCGCTGCGTTGTTTACGAGGACGTGAATTCGCCCGAATTTAGCGAGAACACTCCTCGTGAGTTTCTCTACTGAATCAGGGTCAGAGACATCGGTACAGCAAGAAATCGCCTGGCCGTTCTTCTCTCGAATCTCTTTTGAAGTTTGCTCTCCTCGTGGATTATCTATATCCACGACCACAACCTGCGCGCCCTCGGAAGCAAAAGCTATCGCGATCGATTTTCCGATTCCGCTGCCAGCCCCCGTAACAACGGCGATACGGCCGCGCAATTTCAAATCACCCTCCAGACACGTGGGTTTCGATTAAAAATAACAAAGATCATATCTTTGCCTTACCACTAGGTCAAGGCTATGCTACTGTCCATTCCAAACACTTCGACCCCGGGCAAGGGAGCAGGGTAAGCGCCTCGACCCTGGACCACCTGCCGGGCCAAGATGCTTAGCGCTGTTTGAGGTTTGCGCAACATCACGAGAGTAAAGAAAGCACGAACGACCCAGCGGCGTCGATGAGATGTCTACTCAGAATTGCTTGGTTGACTAGCACGACGGATTATAAGACAAAGGCGTATTCTTGTGCGTCGGAGACAAGCTATCTTGAAAATAATGCGCAAACGTACTTTCCGTCATGGCCGACTCAGCGGCCAAGTACTGCTTCAGATTGAGAACATGATCGCCGAAGGATTTCCGCCTGGTGCGCATCTGCCAACAGAAGACGAATTTGCCGACAAATTCCGGGTGAGCCGAATCGTCATACGGGAAGCAATGAAAATGCTCGAGGATCGGGGGGTGGTTGAAGTGCGGGCTGGACGGGGCACCATCGTAGTTCCCGCCAAATCGGATCGCGTGAAGTCTTCCCTCTATCGGTTAATTCGCAGTTCTGGCACGCCAATGTTGCAGGAGATGCTGCTGTTGTTGGAGTTGCGGGGTGTTCTCGAGGAGAGCGCGGCAGGTTTGGCAGCAGTCCGCGCAACCGACGCGGATCTTGCGGAGGCGGAAGCTGCCTTAAAGAGCATGCGCGACGGCACCGTGGCCGAAGCTGTTCACGCTGCTGACTTGCAGTTTCATATCGCCATAGCTCGCGCCTCTGGGAACCGGTTTTTTGAAATTGTGCTCGAGCCCCTTACCGAAGTATTCCTCAAGCAGATACAACTCACGGACAAGCTCCACCGCGGCGTGAAGCATCACTGCGAAATCCTGAAGGCTATTCAATTGCACGATCCGGTTGCCGCGAGGCTCGCTGTGCGACGTCTTCTGAACTTCACAGAGAAAGACATCAGGAAAGCTCTATCGTCAGGGGACGCGAGGGTACCCGAGCTGTAAGAATTTGTGGCGGATTGTAGGGATCTCGACTCTCATTTCCATCGTCCCACAGTGCGCCATCTTTACTGACTATGCTGGATTAATAGGAAAATGAAAGAGGGGACCCCGATGAGCTGCTCTAAACCCGCAATCCTGATCATGGCTGCCCTGATGCTCAACATCTTCCCGAGAGCAGACGGTCAATCCTCCACGACAGAGTCGCTCATCGGATATCACAAGCCCAAAGTCGACTCCACCGGCCGTATTATTCCCTGGTTCAGCCCGGAGCCCTCTCGTGCTTACGATCACGACATCCGAATCATCTGGGATTTCTGGCGCAACATGCGCAGGTGCTCCAATGGAGTGCCGTATTACCTGCAGCACCAGGTTTGGAAGCCAGAGAAAGATGATCCAAGAGGCCTCGGAGGTGACCAGATCAACATGGCGCTCGATTCATGGAATCTTTTGTATGGATATCTGGGTGACCCCGCCGTGAAGCAGAACATGGTGGAGATCGCCGACTATGGGCTTGAACACGGAATCTCGGACTCGCCGCTGCCATGGGGAGACCTGCCGTATCCCTACAATACGGAGCTACATTCCGGCAGATACGACGGCGATATGCGGGCGGGAAAGGACTTCCTCCAACCCGACAAAGCCGGCAGTTTTGGGTACCAGTTGCTCGTCCTTTACAAAATGACCGGCCAGGAAAAATATCTTACAGCCGCCAAGAAAATCGCTGACAGGCTCGCCGGGCAGGTCAAACCGGGCGACGCGGAAAATTCCCCTTGGCCTTTCCGCGTACGCGCCAGCGATGGTGTGGTTCACACCCAGGAGAAAGACGGCAAAGTCACTCGGGCCAGCTATACCTCGAACTGGACCCCTACTCTGCGAATGTTCATGGAGTTGAAGCGACTCAACCAGGGGAACGCGGCGTACCAGAAGGCGCTCGAGCTAACGACCGCGTGGCTAAAACAGTTCCCCTTCCAAACAAACAAGTGGGGACCCTTCTTCGAGGATATCCCGACGGCCGACTACTCCGACACGGAAATCAATGCTGATACGATGGCGGCCTTCCTTCTGGAAAATACTCAGTGGGATCCGAACTGGAAACAAGATGCGAGTTCTATGCTGAGGTGGAGCTACGATACGCTCCAGAACCATGAATACGAGCGCTGGGGCGTGACTGTTATCAACGAGCAAACCGTCTACCGTGTCCCAGGCAACAGTCACACGTCTCGCCATGCTTCAGTCGAGCTTCTTTATTGCGAAAAGACGGGAGACTGCAAAAGCAAAGAAGATGCTATCCGGCGACTGAACTGGGCCACTTATACTGTCGACAGCGATGGAAAGAACCGCTATATCCGTGACGATATCTGGCTCACTGACGGCTACGGTGACTACATTCGCCATTACTTGCGCGCCATGGCATCCGCGCCTGAGTTGGCCCCGGAAGATCAAAACCACTTGCTGCGCACGTCGTCGGTGATTCAAGAGATTTCATATCAGCCGGAGCGAATCGTTTATCGGAAGTATGATCGTGGCTCGACTGAACGCTTCAAAATAGGGCAGGGCACACCTGCGTCGGCAAAAGGTGCAACCATGAAGTGGGACGCAGCAACCAAGGTGCTGACAATCGAAGCGACCGAAACAGACGTGGAGATTGTCATCACTCCCGCAATCCGCAAATAATGCCGGCAAGAAGAATAGGTTCTGGAGTGCGATGCCCTGTGCCGGCCTTTGATGCGCCGCGCCGTTTCATCCGGTGCTCGCCGCGTGCTTTGCACTCGAGCGTCGCGGGATCCTTCATGCAGACGACACGGGAATCGCACCTTGCACTTTCGATAAGCGTTGCCAGATCATCGGCTCTGCGTCGACCAATCCGTCCGGTCCCCTGTATCCTTCATTCGACGTTGTGGTGAACTATGTTATTGGCCCGATACTTCGAACTTCTCGAACACTGCTGGTGTTAAAGGAGCCACTTCTTCTAAGGTAATTGACTCTTACACCACCTCAATCGGTTGGCTCGTGGGACACTGTTTTTGACCTGGGTGTCAGATTGTTCACCAGGACCTACGAGCCCCATATCACCGCTTCCTGGCCAGCACCTTCCGCCTGCTGCTCCACGCCGCCGCCTACAACCTGGTCAACTTCTTCCGTCACCAGTGGCCGCAACCTTGGCGTTCGGCACAGATCGAAACTCTACGCGCACGGCTCTTCAACATCAGCGCCCGTATCCGCCACACCGCGCGCTGCATTCGCATTCACCTCGCCACCGGCTGGCCGTTTCCATCTCTGTTCCGCGAGCTCGCGCTGGCCTTCCACACCGGCTAACCTACGCCCGCTAGTTCGAACTCGAGGACCCAGGCAGTCTGCGCGGAGCTGTGTCCGAAAATGCTACCCCTTCGCACTGTCGCATCCTTTCGCCACCTAGAAAGTCACTTCCCATTCCCTCCGATGACCTTGCCGCCCAGCGACCACTCCCGGCCGCGATCAACTCAGGTCTGGTGAATTAAGCAGGCTAGTGGGGCGACTTGAGAGACTCCGTCACCGCTGAGAAACCGACATTCGTTTGTATAACTCCGATCCGATGTTGCTATGGATCATTGCACTGATTGCCAGGCTTTAAGTGTGATTGTCTAAGGCCAGGCGCCCTCCTCAGCAAGCTAGGCTCGCGTGAGGAAGATCGGCAGACCCAATTTGTGAACGTATGTTGGCCGGTAGCGCTCGGTGTTGTACATGGTGGCAATCTCTACTTTACGTGGCCCCAATTTGGGGTCGGGGATCGGAACCATCGTGTAGCAACCGCCGCTAATCGCGGTCATCAAGCCGGTTTTTCCTTCTTCTAGAGCATCCATGGCCATTCCGGCAAAGGTGTAGGCGACCATGCGGTCGACGAAGTCGGGACTGCCCGAGCGCAAATCGTAGGTCAGGTCGCTGACGACGGTTTCTTCACCGGTGGCGGCCTTGATCTCGTTGCTCAGGTCCTCGGCGACACTCATCTTCTTGCGGTGGCCGAAGGCGTCGGGTTCGCCGTATTCCTGGACCTTATACCCTTGCCACTCCGCGCCTTCGGAAAGAATAACCAGCGAGTAGTTGCTGGGATTGCTGCGCTTGTCGTTAATCAGTATTTCGATCAGGTGTTTCAAATCCACCTTGTACTCGGGAATGCAGCAACGCAACGCCGTCACGTATGCGGTGTAGAGTGCGGTGTAGCCGGCATCACGCCCGAAGACCCGGAAGATGCCGATGCGCTCGTGCGAGCCGACCGTGGTGCGCTGCCGCTCGATCGCGTCCATGGCGCGCGTGATGGCGGTGGAAAAACCGATGCAGTACTCGGTGTGCTGCACATCGTTATCCATAGTCTTGGGTACGGCGATGACCTTCATGCCCTGCCGGTTGAGTTCGGCGGCGTAGCTGAGCGTATCGTCGCCGCCGATCGCTACCAGGTAGTCGAGCCCTAACTTCTCAATATTCTTGAGCACCGCCGGGGTTACGTCGAACACCGTGCTGGTCACGCCCTTCTTGATGGCTTGCTTGCTTGCAAACTGCTGGCCCGCCAGCACAGGTGGCAGCTTTGGCATTTTGGTGGGATTGGTGCGTGAGCTGTGCAGATAAGTGCCACCGGTGCGATCGATGGTGCGGGTATTTTCGCGGTTGAGCGGAAGGATATACCGCGCACGGCTGGTCGGGTCTGCCAGATCGACGTGTGTCAGTCCTTCCCAGCCGCGGCGGATGCCGATGACCTCGCATCCGATTTCGGCCCCCCGGTAGACTACCGATTTGATGACTGAATTGAGGCCTGGAACGTCTCCGCCTCCGGTGAGAATTCCAACACGCTTTGCTGACATGAAGAGTCTCCTACGAAGATATGAGTTGCGACTAAGAATTTGAAGGACATTATAGTGGATGGCGTATGCCCTTGCGCTGGCAAGCAGGGATAGCGTTAACGCTCCGATGTGCCAAACAACGCCAACCCCGGCGGCGCGGGCGACTAACCATACCAGCGACGGCTCCGGTGTGGAGGGGGGTCAGTGTTTGGCGGCAAGAGCGTGATATGGCGGGTCAGCGATGGCTCTTATGTATGCCACAACGGCTTTGATCTGTGCCGGTGACAGAGTACTTCGATAGGCCGGTGTCTGGGGAGACTTTCCTAAGGCGGGGCCACCGTCGGCGATGATTCTGATCAGATCAGCATCCGACATGCTATTGAGCGTGTTCCCGTCCGTGAACTGATGTGGGAGCGGAGGGGTCAAGTTGTCGAGGTTCGAAACCCTCTCAGGAGTGGACTCAGGGTCATGGCATGCCCTGCAGTACTTGTCGTTCACTTCTTTGCCCATCTTCTCCTGGTATCCCAATGCGACCTCGCTGAGGTTGACTGCAACCGTTCCTCCGCCCGACTTTTGAGTTTCCGCACTGACTTGGTAGATCCCTGGAAAGCTACCCAATTGGACAGAAACGCTCACCTGTCCGCTGGCGTCCGAGAGAGCTTCGGTGGGATTCAACACCAGCCCCTCGCCTCGAAGGGAGACCAACGCTCCCGCCAGTGCGCTTCCGTCGGCGCTATTTACTTGCACAACCACGGGATCGGCCAATTTCGAGCCCACACCCGCGACTTGTTTACCTCCGCTCACCTCCACAATCTGCGCACCGTAGACTTTACTAGAAAGAGGGGGACTGACGCTGCCGCGCTTCGTACATCCCGCCAAAACAATGAGGGCAAGAAAGAGAGTCAGCCAGCTAACAAAAAAGCATCTCACCGCGCACCTCCGCTCTTATGCTCCTTGAGTGTCGTCAAGAAAGCGGTCAGGTCTCGGGCTTCGTCGTCGGGCAGGTTGAAATTCGGCATCGGTGTACCCGGAAGCAGGGCGTTGGGATTCTTTAGCCAGCGATACATCCAGACTGGAGTAAGCCGGTCACCCACTCCCGCCAGCGCCGGCCCCACGTAACCCTTGTCCTTCTTGAAATCCGCAACGTGGCAAGACTGACAGGCATATTTGGTGTAGAAGAGTTGATTGCCCCTGGCAGCCGCATCGGAGTTCAGAGTACTCAGGTCCAGAGCCTGCGAGTCAAAACCCGAAGCCTGATATGCGGACAGCATATAGTCCGAGAGGCTCTTGATCTCGGCATCGCTCAAGTTGAATTTCGGCATTCTCCGGATCAATGCCGGACGCAGTGTATTGGGGTTCTTCATGAAATCCAGCAGCCATGCCCGGTTGACTGCGCTTCCCTCAAAAGTCAGATCGGGAGCCATGTCCCCGCCATTGCCGTTGATGGCGTGGCAACTCTGACATCGGAGGTCCTCCATCAAGCGGCCAGCATCGCCTCCCGGATGGTATTTCGCGTGGAGTGAAGACCGGACCAGTTCCGGCGGCATAGTGACTGCCCGATCGGTTTGGGCCAACAACGCGGTGGTGAGAGCTTCGATCTGCCCGTCCGTGAGACTGAAGTTTGGCATTTTCAGGGCGGGACCGAACGCACGCGGATCGTGAATCTTGCCGGCAATATAGTCCGGTAAAGTCTCCGGCATGCCACGGAGGAAGCCCACCTGGAACAGCGGTTTGCTTCCTATCCGGGATAGATCAGGGGCAAAACTCTCCGGCGGGTTCACGCCGTTAATGCGGTGGCAGGCTACGCAACCGTAGTCGCTTACCAACTTCTTGCCACGGGCGATGCTCTGCGCATCAGATGCGGGGAGATGCACGTTGGCCAACAGATCGTCGTCCTTCTTGCTCAGGAGGAAGGTGGAAAGCAAAGTGATCTGTCTTTCGTCGAAGCGGTAGCGTGGCATCCGCGTCTTCGGATCGTATCCTTGAGGTCCTCGCAGCCAGCGGCGAAGCCAGTCCGGACTTACCTTGTTGCCGGCCCTGGTTAGTTCAGGCGCCATGTCTCCACCCACCAGATTTCCAGCGGCATTCTGGATGGCATGACAGGAGGCACAGAACAATGTCCCATACAGGCTGGTGCCTTCCAGCACTGGATCGCCGCCGGGCGGCAACGCGACGTTCTTTGGAGCATCCGTGCCGGAATTATCGGAGGGTGTGCTCTGGGCGACCAGGAAAGACGCGATGTCGGCCGCTTCCAGGTCGCTGAAGCGGTAGTTCGGCATGGTGGCCGAAGCCGCATAGGCCTGAGGATTCTTGGTCCAGGCAAAAATCCACTCGCGCGTAGTCTTTTCGGCAATGTGCTCCAGCGAAGGCGGCTCGTCCGCCGGAGTCACCAATGTACCGTCGGGCTGGGTAATGGCGTGGCAGTGAGCGCAACCGTAGCGCGCCAGAAGACGCCGTCCCAGATTGAGTTGAGGCGTGCCCTCGAGAACATCCATGTGACACTGGCCGCACGAAGACTCGAGATAACGTGCCGGCAATATCGGCTGCTCCCACGCCTTGGTACTGTAGTGCGCCTCTTGGACCGTGGTGGCTGCTCCCTGCCCGTGATGGCAAACCACGCAGCCAAACTCTGTGAGCGAGTGCGGCATCGCAGGATGGGGACGGAAAGGTTCCCGGCGCAGGTCGTTGAGGCTTGCTTCCTGCAAGGCCACATGGCAAGTGGCGCAACGATCCACCACGCGCTGCTCGGGGATCCATATCTGGTGAATGCCGCTTTCAAATCGGCGCTGCAAACGGGCCGCATCCGGCCGGGTGCGGATCAATCGTAAATAATCCTTCTGGTAATGCCGCCACTGACTGAAGAAGTCTTTGGTGGGAGCAATGGCTGAGACGATCGCCAGCAGCACGCTCACCACAGCAAAACGTCGCTGCGCTGTTCCTCCAAAGAAACGCCAGACTCGTGCGAATTGCTTTCCCAAACCCACCTATCCCCTCCAGGGCCATACCCAGGACCAGCTCGGACCACGGAAGAACGTGCCCACCGATGTGAGAATCACCGCCTCCATCAGGAACAGCGTCATGATCCAGAACGATAGCGATCGAGATCTCAACCAGCTTGGAAATCCTCTTTGCTGATCCGCAGTCCTGCCTGCCATGCACAAGAGAGTCACGACGATCCAGAGCGGAAGCATTGCATCCCAGGCGTGAAGTCGAATCAGAAGCCCGCTGAGGACCACCATGCCAATCCCAATGGTGAGGGTCCTTCCGGAATGGCCGCGCACCCACCGGCACAAGTCTGCAGTGCTCACACCATCGAAGAACGGTACGAACGGGATGATGAAGAGGCCGCTCACAATGAGCACAGGCAGGAAGATTCCTGCAACGAAGGGCGGAAAGTAGTGGAGTACTTCCTGTAATCCAGTGAAATACCAGGGAGCCTTGGCCGGATTCGGAGTGTGCAGTGGATTCGCCAGTTCGTCCAGCGGAGCCTTCCAGATCAAAGCCATCGAAAACAGCACGACGGCCAGCGCCTCGATGCCAATGATTTCGCGAAATAATAGCTCGCGGTACGAGAGAGTCTTTTCGTTCTCGACTCCTTTAAACAACTCATCCTCGGCGGGGATGTGATCGGGCAAGATCGGCTTTCCCTGCTCGTCGGGCTCGTACATGCCGCCATCTTTGTGAAGACGCCACAGGTGGACGGCGATGAGCATGATGACAACCAGCGGGAAAATCATGGTGTGGAGCACATAGAAACGCAGCAGTGCATTGGCGTTCACCGTGTGCCCGCCCAACAGGTAGAAGCGAAGCTTTGCTCCGAAGAACGGCACCGAGGAAATGATGCTGGCCCCCACCGTAGTGCCCCAATACGACAACTGGTCCCAGGGCAAGAGGTAGCCCGTATAACTCAGTAACAACGTGGCCAGCAAGAGAGACACGCCCACTACCCAGTTCAGTTCCCGCGGCGGCTGGTAGGCGCGGCGATAGAACACCTTGGCCATGTGCATAAAGACCAGGAAGACCATGGCATGGGCGGACCAGCGATGCAGGCTGCGCAGCATGACACCGGATGAGACCACGAACTCCAGGTCTTTCATGTCGGCGTAGCCCTGAGGAATCGAGGGGTGGTAATACAGCATGAGCAGCAGTCCGGTGCTCACCTGGATGGTGAACGTGCCCAGGGTGAGGGCTCCGAGGTACCAGGTGTTGCGAAATCCTAGCTGGGCTTCGCGCACCCGGGCGGAAAACATCCTGCGGAAATCATGCTGCCACCAGACAATTGCCTGAATTGGATTCCTGATTTGCGTTGCCTGCGGCATCTTGGCTGGTCCATCCATCCTTAGGCCTGAACGTATTCCGAATGTGCTGGCAGGGTGGTCGATCGATCGACCATCAGGCTTCCGTCGTCGGCGATCCAGACTTTCAACCAGGGCAGTGGTTCAGGCGCTGGGCCAGAGGTGACAGTTCCGTCGCGTCGGAACGTGCTGCCGTGGCAGGGACACGCGATTTCAGCCGTGTCTGCTTTCCAGGTCGACAGGCAGCCGAGATGAGTGCACACGGCACTCAGGGCGTAGAAGCCTTCCTGCACACGCGCCACGAAAATACCGAATCGGGGATCCAACGTCACCGAGCCCTCGGCGTAACGTTCAGGTCGGCCCACGCTGACGATGGCAGACGGTTCGTAGAGTACATTCGGCGAAAGATATCGGAATCCGAACACGCAGGCGCCCAATCCGGCGACGCCTAACGACGTCGCTCCGACTTTAACGAACTGGCGGCGATCTAACGACGCCTCGTCGCACTCCGCGGCTTTCTTTTCGCGCTCTTCTTCCATGGCTCAGGAAAACTTGGTCGCCTATGATTGAGCGAAGAGGAACACGGATGCAGTGATTGAAATCACACACAGATGGTGCGTGCATCACCTACCTGAGGCGCCGTTGACGACGCCCTGCTTGGCCCTTGCCACTTCATTGGGGGCCAGTCGACGTTTAACCCGTTGGCAGCCACACAAAGTTTACGCTTCAGAACTGCGCTTACTATGTGAAGGTCGCGGAGGACGGCGCGGATTTCCACGAAAGAGGGCTCTTTGAATCAGTTTGACCAGAATCTTCAGATCACAGACTCGGGAGAAAACGAGCTCTCTGTCGCGACAAAAATGTCAGAGGCCGACATTTCTTCCGTTGCGCGTTAGCTCCTCGGGGAATGCTTCACCTCTTCTGCCTGAAGAACGAGAGAAGATTGAAATGTCGATCAGCAGGTTGAGAACAGAGCAGTCGTTGAGAAGGACCCGAAGATTTTCTTCAACCCAGTATGCGAAGACCGGGCGCTCTCCCTGGAACACATTAAGATCTGAGGCTGCCCGGTTTTCGAGCAGCCTCGTTTCGCCTACGGCATCACGGTGAAGCTGGTCGAACTCGTCGCGGTTCCCCCGGGAGTGGTGACCGCGATCGGGCCTGTCTTCGCGCCAGTCGGCACGAGCGCATCCACCTTCGTGTCGTCGATCTCCTGAAGGCTCGTTGCTGCGACCCCACCGAACGTCACCTTCGTCGTACCGGTAAAGCTATTACCGATGATCGTGACAGCTGCTCCAACCTTGCCGCTTGTCGGGCTGAAGCTGACGATCGACGGTACCACGGTGAAGGTTCCCGAGCTGGTAGCGACGCCTCCGGGTGTTGTGACCGTGATCCTCCCACCTGTTTTCGCGCCGGCGGGAACGGTCGCGGTCACCTGCGTGTCCGAGTTCACCTTGAATGCCGCCGCCACACCGCCGATGGATACTTTTGTTGCCTGCTTCAGGCTGACTCCCGTGATCACGACCGAAGTTCCCACAATGCCGCTCGTCGGGCTGAAGCCACTAATCTGCGGCACCACCAGGAATGCCCGATTGCTGGCCATCTTGCTGGTAAATGTGGTTACGGTCACAGTTCCGGTGGTCGCTCCAGCAGGCACCGTGGCGGTCATGTAAGTATCGGAAACATTCGTGAACGTCGCTGTAACTCCATTGAACGACACACCGGTAGTCCCGGTGAAGCCCTGCCCCAGTAACTCGACAGTTGTGCCCACCTTGCCCGCCCAGTTCACGATTTTGGCAAACGGTGCTAGGCCGGTATTCAGGCTGTAGAAGTAGCTGCCGCCCAACGAGTTCCCGCTGGTGTTTCCATAGAATTTGCCATTCGTGTGCTGCACCAGGGGCGTTGCCGTATAAAAACCGTCTGTGCACCCCGCAACCGCACACAGACTGTGGAGGATAGTGACTGCGCCCGCGGTCGTTATCGTGTATATGGCCCCGTCGTTGGCCTTGCCGCCACGTAACGTCGTCCCATAGAGATTGCCATCACTGCCGAGGATCAATCCCGATCGGGGATAGGTTCCGTCGGTGGGGTAGCCGGCAAAGCTGTGGAGCAGAGTATAGGTTCCCGATGACGTGATCTTGAAGACAGAACCCAGATTGTGCGCGCCCCCCTGGTAGGTCACTCCGTAGTAAGCCCCGTCGTTCGCCTGGACCAAGGCCCCCAACGGGTAAGTGCCGTCGGCGGGATAGCCGGTGAAGTTATGGAGACCGGTAATGGTGCCGCCTCCAGTAATCTTGTACACCACTCCGAGGCCCTTGCTGCCTCCGTACACGGATGTTCCATAAAAGTTGCCATCCGTCCCCTGCGTAGGAAGATTGGGGTCGTCCCCGTTGGTGTAGTTGAAGTCAACGAGTACCGCTTCTTTGTAAGGAGGCGGTGTCGACGGTGTCAGCTTGAAGAAAGCACCGTAGTCTCCAGCGTAAACCGTGTTGCTGACCCCATAGAAGTTCCCGTCCAACCCCTGAAGTGGTGGGTACCACGGAGCTCCCGCATCGGTGCCGTTGTCGAAGCTCCATAATGTGCTCACGGTGCCAGTAGGCGTGAGCTTGAACACGGTGCCTGCGCCGAGAGTGCCGCCGCTGGTAGTAGTTCCATAGAGGTTCCCGTCCTTACCCAGGGTCAAACCACCCCAGGGACCACTACCATCCAAACAGGTGGCGTTCGGGCAGAAACTGTAGATCTTGGTAAAGTGCCCCCCGGTTGTCATCTGAAACGCGCTGCCGGCTGCTCTGCTGCCATCGTCGCCGATGGTACCGTACAGGTTGCCATCCCGGCCTTGTGTCATAAACCCGGCAAGCCCGATCCCCGTGTCATTGCGGGTGTCTTCCGGATAGGTGTACAGCTTGGTATAGGTCTGGGCAACGGCCGAGGCTGCGATCAAGCACAGGAGTGCTGTCTTCCCCATCACCACAGCCAGCATTCGTTTCAAGCGCGAACTTCTGTTCAGTTTCATCTTTAAGTCTCCTCCAAGATATCTCGCAGGCTCTTTCTTCTCCCCTGGGGACGGGGTCGCTCAATAACCCACCCTAATTTCCTATACCCAGCGGCTTCGATTCGTGTCAGAATGGCCGCCTTGGGTACTGGTACTGTGGGGCCCTAGTTTGCACAACCTCCCCTGTTGTGTCCTGACGGAGTTCTAAAGAACTCTAAAGAAAGCTAAGTCCATGACTCGAAACGACTCCAGCGGGACTGTCCGCGAGGCCCCCGCGCGTTTGTGGCACTTTGCCCACTTTGAATTGGACGAATTGCGCCGTGAGCTGCGGGTCCGAGGCAATCCCGTAGAACTCGAATCCAAGCCCTTCGAGGTGCTCGTCGCCCTGCTTCAGCATGCCGGCGAGGTCGTAACCAAAGAGGAGCTACTCGAATCGGTCTGGCCTGGAACCATGGTGGTCGATGGGTCGCTCGCGACCGCGGTCTCCAAACTGCGCAAGGCGATGGGTGACGAAGCCCAGCTCACCGTCCTCACTGTGCCGCGCGTCGGTTATCGGCTGGCCGTTCCAGTCCAAAGCAAAGCCCTGACTGGAGGAGTCTGGGCGGAGCTTGGTCTGAAGGCAGGCGACAGCGTCCCCGGCCGAGAGCATTGGCGCTTGACACGCCAACTGGAATTTTCCGGCTCCAGCGAAGTGTGGCTCGCGGAGAATCCCAAGACCCACGAGGTCCGCGTTTTCAAGTTCGCCACTGACGGCGTCCAACTCAAGGGCCTGAAGCGGGAAGTAACGCTGGCTCGTTTCCTGCGCGAATCGCTAGGCGAGCGTCCGGATTTTGCGCGTGTGCTGGAATGGAATTTCGACAATCCCCCGTTCTTCCTCGAAAGCGAATATGGCGGCGCCAACCTCGCCGAGTGGGTAGAGAGTCAGGGCGGCTTCACCAAGATTCCGTGCGAGCTCCGTCTACGCCTTTTGGTGGATATTGCGAAGGCTGTTGCAGCGGCCCATGACATTGGGGTGCTGCACAAAGACCTGAAGCCCGCCAACGTCCTGGTTGCGCAAACTTCCGAAGGCGGGACGCAAGTCAAGGTCGCCGATTTCGGCAGCGGAGCACTGGCGGACCCGGCACGTCTGAGTGCCCTTGGCATCACCAACCTGGGATTCACCCACACTGCGACTCCAGATTCCATACTGACGGGGACTCTGACCTACCTCGCACCGGAAGTCCTGGCGGGCCAATCGCCGACGGCATCAGCCGACGTCTACGCACTCGGCGTGATGCTGTTTCAGATGATGGTAGGAGATTTCCGCAAGCCGCTCTCGCCGGGATGGGAAGCAGAGATTCCCGACCCGCTCATCCGCGAAGACATCGCGGAAGGGGCGTGTGGCGATCCGGCGCGGCGGCTGAAGAGCGCCGCGGACTTAGTCGAGCGCCTCGAAAACCTGGAAAGCCGCCGCATGAAGCGAGACAGGGTCCAACTGGCCGAACAGCGCGCGCAGATCGCGGAAAGAAAGTTGGCCGAGTCCAGAACACGACGTCCATGGATCATGGTTGCCATAGCGACACTGGTTATCGGATTGGGCGCAAGCCTTGCTCTGTACCGCCGAGCCGTGCGCGAGCGTGACAACGCTAAGCGTCAAACGGAAATCGCGAGCGCCATAAACCGCTTTCTATCGAACGATCTCCTCGGGCGCAGCAACCCGTTCAAAACCGGCAAAGCAGATGAGACCCTGCTCGACGCGGTCAAACAGGCTTCACCCGCCATCGACCGCCAGTTCGCCAATGAACCGCAGATCGCCGCCCATCTTCACCAGACCATCGCTCGGGCCCTCGACCTGCGCACCGACTACGCAGGCTCGCGTCAGGAATACGAGCGCGCCGCCGCGCTGTTCGTTCAATCCGAAGGGCCTCTTTCACAGGACGCCATCATCGTTCAGCTTCAGCGCGCGGCCCTGGATGCCCGGAGCTATCAAGCCGGTACGCTGGAGGTCGCCAAATCGATTCTGGCCGAGCAGGAAGCCAAAATCTCCAAGCTTCCACAGACTCGCGCAGATCTAAGCGTCTGGCTCTTCACGGCGCGCGGGATGATAGCGCTCATCGGGAACAACGCCCAGTCAGCCAAAGATAACTTCAAGGGAGCGTTTGACCAGGCAGCCGGGGTAGCGGCGATTGACGAGAATACTCGACTCGCACTCAAGCAGCGGCTGGCGTTTACCGACATTCGCCTGGGAAACGGAGCCGAAGCAGAACGCTTGTTCCGCGAGCTAATTGCCGCATATTCCCAGAGTAGTGGGCCGGACAGCGCCGATGTGCTTCGAGTCCGGCTGAATCTGGCCCAGGCGTTCATGATCCAGAACAAGAATGCTGAAGCCGTGGACGAGGCCAATCAGATTTACCCCGGTTTCGTTGCGAAGCTGGGCCGGGACCATGAAATCACGATGCAGGTTCTGGCAACCCGCGCCCAGTGTGAAGGCACGCTCGGCCGTTGGGAAGACGCGATTCGCGATGGTCTGGAAGTGCACCAGTTAGCCGTCCAGAAGCAAGGCCCGTTGTCATTCTTCGCCATCGCGTCGCTTTCTGACGCTTCTCTGGCGCAATGCCGAGCGGGGCACCTCGCTGAGGGTGAGGCCAACGCGCGCAGTTCCTATGAAGCCTCGCGCAAGGCGTTCGGCGAACATGCCGGGTTGACCGGTGGAACCGCGGACACTCTAGCCAATTGTCTGATCGAGCGCAACAAACTGGACGAAGCCGGGAAACTTTTGGAGAGTATTGATATCAAAGCCGTCTCCCAGTTGGTCGGCATTCCCGACTGGTCGGCCAATATCGACCTTGCGCAAGCCGAGATCGCCTACAGGCGGGGCGACTACGCCGCCGCTCGCAGGGATATTCAGCCCGCCATTCCAATCTTCTCGCGCGCCGATGCAGAGGTGTACCAGAAACAGAAAACGCAAAGCCTGCTCGCCGGCATTGAGAAACATTTGCCGCACGCTTCGCAGTAACGCCATCCCGCGGGCAGTCTCCCACTTCTCTGCATCGGGGAAACAATGATAGCCGCGGACGGTCACCTCAGGTCCAGGTCTCCCCCTTCCAGACCATGCGGCAGGGACGTCAACAAAGGGAATGAATCTAACGCTTGGCATGGTGTCCTTGCGAGAGCAATTGCATTGCCCGATGCGGTGCTCGGGAGCGGAAATAGCCCGCGTCGCGAGTTGTTAGGAGCATCTTCGGCGGTCGGCTATGAGGCACTCCGCCGGGGAAGTGCCTGTCGTAGCATCAGCCGGACGCCGTTGTGTATACTCTACGGCCACCATGAACCATCCAAGATTCGGTTTAATGCTGCTGCTCGCTTTGACTCTAACGAGCACTGTCGCCGTCACGCAGGACCGGGCGGCGACCGCTCTCGATTCGTTGCCCTCCGTCAAAAAGATCGACCAGGTTGCGATCTCACCCGATGGATCTCAAGTGGCCTACATCGCGCAAGGCCATCTATCAGTCGCATCGGTGGCGACCGGAACGCTGCACCAGATCGCCTCCGACCATGAAATGGAGGCGCGCGAGGTAGCGTGGGCGGCTGATAGCCGCCACCTTGCATGGTTGGCCGATCTACCGGGAGACGTTCCTGCGTCGCAACTCTACGCAGCATCGCCCGACGGCAGCGGCCTCGACAAACTCGCCGATTTGAAGGGCTATGCCCAGACGCCGCGTTACTCTCCTGACGGAGAGAAACTCGCTGTCCTCTATATACAGGACATGCCGCGAGTGGCCGGGCCTCTGCAACCGATGACAGCGCTGGCCGGTGTGGTTGGCGAGGAAATCTACGAGCAAAGGGTGGCTGTGGTTGATCTGGCGACGAAGAAGTTGACGCAGGTCACACCCGCGGATGCTTACGTTTACGAATACGATTGGACGCCGGACTCCAAGGGATGGGTGGCGATTGCCGCACACGGATCGGGCGACAACAACTGGTGGATCGCGCGCCTGTATATTGTCGACGCGAACGATGGCTCAATGCGCGAGATCTATAAGCCAAAGTGGCAGATCGCGGTGCCACAAGTCTCTCCCGATGGAAAATCCGTGGCGTTCATCGAGGGACTGATGAGCGATGAAGGACTGACGGGAGGGGATGTCCACATCGTGCCGGTAACCGGTGGCGCCGCGCGTAACCTCACGCCAGGGATTAAAGCGTCACCATCGTCACTGGCATGGACGGGAGCAGACCGTATCAGCGTCGTGGCGAACGTGGACGGGAATTCGGGATACGCGGTGGTCCCTGCGGCGGGTTACGCGGAGGCCTCGGGTTGGAAAGGTTGGACCGGGGAAGAGTTGATCGGCACAGATACGGGCGCGTGGGTTCCAGCGGCATCGTTTTCGCGGGATGGGTCGGCGAGCGCAGTGGTTCGGCAGTCTGCGAATACCCCGCCCGAAGTGTGGGCCGGGCCTATTGGTGGGTGGAAGCAAATCACACACCTAAACGAAGGTGTGAAGGCAAGCTGGGGAGAGAGCCGCAACGTCCACTGGATGAGCGGAGACACACGCGTGCAAGGATGGCTGATGTTTCCCAAGGATTACGATCCCGCCAAAAAGTATCCATTGATTGTAAGCGTGCACGGCGGTCCCTCGTGGGCATGCACGTCGAAGTGGCAGGCGGGCGGCATGGGCGACACAACGGCTGCGTCGCTCCTGGGCTGGTTCGTTCTCTGTCCGAATCCGCGGGGCAGTTACGGACAAGGCGAAGCATTTACCCAAGGCAACGTCAAGGACTTCGGAGGCGGCGATTATCGCGACATCATGGCTGGGGTCGACGCGATGATCAAGGACTTTCCGATCGACGCGCGGAAGATTGGAATCAGGGGACACAGTTACGGCGGCTACATGACAATGTGGGCGGAGACTCAGACCCCACGGTTCACGGCAGCGGTCGCCGGCGCTGGACTTTCCGATTGGCAGAGCTACTACGGCCAGAACGATATTGACGAGTGGATGATCCCCTTCTTCGGTGCGTCGGTGTACGACGACCCCGCGGTGTACCAGAGGGCAGATCCAATTCGCTTCGTGAAAAACGTGAAGACGCCGACATTGATCCTGGTGGGCGACCGCGACGGTGAAGTACCAATGCCGCAGTCGATCGAGTGGTACCACGCTCTCGAAACGTTAAAGGTTCCGACGCAGATGGTGGTATATCCCAACGAAGGGCACGTGTTCTACAAGCCTGCCGATGCCCGCGACTACACACTTCGGATGCTGCGATGGTTTGAACGGTGGTTCGAAGACAAGGATTAGAGATAGCGATCCTTCCGCACACCTGCGACGTTAGAGAGCTTCGGCAGATTTAGGCCTAGTATCGAGTGGCACAAGACCTTCGTTTACTCATCGCTTGTGCTGCTAGCGGGCGCCGTGCACTCAAAAACACCGCGACTGATACTGAAAGCGAAGCATCAGGTGAGAGGGATTACTTTGGCTTTATCTTAGACAACTCCGGGGGACTGGTTGCTAATCCAGTCGACCGAAGGTATCGACTCGGCCGTGAGGGCGGAACGCTGTGCCCTTGCACAGTCTCTCGCTGAAGACACTACTTTGGGGCAGATTTCTTGGCTCAGGGGGCCAGGGGAGCCCGGAGGGTTGCAGGCGCTGCGACTACTTAAGAATCCTTGCCGATCAATTGTTGTAGCCCGGCACGGTAGCCGCGGCTGCAGGATAACTCCTTGCCATTCTTGAGAACGACGATGTATTCTCCACTGTTGCAAGGATGCAGTTCCTTGATCTTGCCGACATTCACAATGACCGAACGGTGGATGCGAACAAATTGGCCAGGATCGAGCCTCTCGGAAACCCGTCCGATTCTCTCTCGCAGCAAGTAGGATTCCTTGCCGACGTTCAGCTTTACATAATTTGCGGCTGCTTCCACCCAATCAATCTCCTCCAGGTCCAGAAATACTACCCGGCCGCCAGCCTTGATAACCAGCCGCTTTTCTGCCGGCGATTTCGCCTTCGCTTCATGGAGAAAATCAATGATGCGGCTCGCCACCTGGCTGTCTTTTGCTCTGAGAATTTCCATGCGGGCCCTCTCGATCGCGCGATGAAGCCGTTCCTGATCAAACGGCTTCAGCAAGTAGTCCAGAGCATGCGCTTCAAACGCTCGGAGCGCGTATTGATCGTAGGCGGTGGTGAAAATAACCACCGGCAACCGATCCGCGGGTACGCTTTCCAGGACTTCAAAACCATCCGAGCCCGGCATTTGAATATCCAGCAGGAGCAAATCCGGCTCGTAGTCCCTCAGCGCTGCGATGGTCTTCGGGCCATCCGGGCATTCCGCGACCACGTGAATACCGGGTTCTGCCGCCAGTAGGATGCGTAACTTCTTGCGTCCCAGGGATTCATCATCGGCAATGATCGTGCGGATCTCAGAGGCCATCAGTCTGTCCAGCCGCGGATTCCCGACCTCCAGAGACTAGGTCATACACCAGTAGACGCGGCTCAGTGCGAAAGGGTATCGACACACAGACCTCTACACCGCGTTCCGGTAGCTCCCGAATGTCTAGGCTCTGTTCACCGCCGTAGAGTGTTTTGAGGCGGTCGCGTGTCGCACGCAGGCCGACCCCACCTTTCTGCTCAAAATTCCCACCATCGCCCAGTCCAGGACCGCTATCGCTGATCTTCAAGTAGAGGCTGTGATCATCGTGGGTGGCGCTGATTCGGATTTCTCCTCCCTCGGAACGTTTCGCAATACCATGTTTGACCGCGTTCTCCACCAAGGGCTGCAGCAGCAGGGTGGGAACTTGGGCGTCCAGGGTATCAGGAGCAATCTCCAGCACAACCCTCAGGCGCTCATCGAATCGAACCTTCTCGATTTCCAGATATCCATTTGCGAATTCAAGTTCGCGACTCAAAGTGGTTATTTGTGTCGCATCACTCTCCAAGCTCATCCGCAAGAGATCACTGAGACGAGTCATCATCCTGTCGGCTGCGTACACATCGGTAAGCATGAGGGAGGAAATAGAATGAAGAGTGTTGAACAGGAAATGCGGTTGCAGTTGGCTTTTTAGCGCTTGCAAGCGCGCCTTCGTCAGTTGGATCTGGAGCTGCGATGTGCGAATCTCACGTTCTCGCAATATTTTGTAATAGGAGATGACGTGGGCGATGAGCACGATCGGAAGGTACGCACCAGTGACGTCGTCCAGCACATTCGAGAAGAACAGCATCTGAAGCTGCGGCCATTGAAGCCTGACCGCGTGGGTGTGTGCATCCCAAATCGCTGACATCCAGGTACGCGATTGCGGGTCCCAGAATCCGTACGGCGTTGCGGCCCTCATCGCTACGTGGAGGGCCGAGAATGCGACTCCCCATGCGAGATGGAGGAGAGAGCGCCGCATCCAATTCGCCCGTTGCACTGGATACCGAATGGCCAGTGCGAAGACGAAAGGAGTAAGCAAGGCATAGGGGAACATCTGGCTGACCTGCAGAAAGAAAGTCTCTTTGAGGCTGCCGCGCCCGACCGAACGGTACATCTCATAAATTGTTCCGGTAGCGGCTAGGGCTAGAAACGTCCAGACCGCGAAGCTCACTAACCATATCAGCCAGGGACGTTGAGGGTGAGGAGGGTGCGGGTCACGGGTCTCGACCCCGAGCGGAGCCACACTCCTCCTTGGTCGGCGAATGAGCTCTCCCGCGCAATTCGGACAGGTCCCCTGTGCCTCCGAGCTGCAAGTTGCACAGAAAGTGCACTCGTACGAACAAATGAACGCGTCCCCGTCCGCTTGGAGGGGCGCTCCACATTTCTCGCACCGGGTCTTCATCTCAAGCTGCACTGCAATTCCGTAAAGAACTAAGAATGTATGCTTCAGCGGGCAAGTCGAGCAAGCGGTGTGACCAATTGTCTGCTCAGTCTAATTCACTCAACGAAGCTAAGATTGTATACGCCGCGTACGCTGGTCCCTGATTCAAGTGCATTGGTGAACAAATTCCCGCCATTGGCAGAATTCCGACAAGTCATTCAGCCTCCCGCCGTCTAACGTCTGCGATCCGAAAAAATTAAGGGCCGCGCCTAGCGGCGCGGCCCTTCACTGGGGAAGCGAATTGCCTCTCCCGGGTTGACTTAGAAGCGAACGCGAAATCCGAACTCCATAGACCTCGGCGTATAGGGACCGTTGTTGTTGGTTCCGTTGCCCTCGCCCGGGAGGTTGCCAAATGATCCAGGACTGCCGAGGGCAATGCCGACCGGATCAAGCAACTGGGCATGGTTCAGAACGTTGGTGAAGATAATCTGGAACTCTGAGCCGATCCGCTCCGTGATTCTGACGTCTTTCTTTATGCTCATGTCCATGTTCCAGTACGGCAAGCCAGTGAGAATACCCCAGCCTCCGTTCTTCGTGTCCAGCCCAAGAATTGGGTTGCGGAAGTTGTTATACACGGCTTGCGGATTTGCGAACAGATTGACCGGCAAACCACCATCGCCAAACCCGGGCGTTCCTGCCGTACGGTGGGCCGAGTTGCCTCCCGTGTAGGGTGCAATCAGCACCGCGTTTTCCGTGTTTCCGTTCGCAGTGAAGTTATTGGAGTCTCCCTCGCCGTATGAGCCGCCGGCATTAATCGTACCCACCGGCAACGGCTGTCCGCTGCCTGCAGCAAACAGGGGAGCAAAGGTCCAGCCGCCGAGCAGGTGCCCTAGAACCCCCGACTGTCCCTTGAAAAATGGTGGCTGATAAACGACAAACATCGTGTAAACGAATTTCCGGTCAAACGCCTGTTTGCCGTACATTACGTCGAGATTGAATGGATCAGTGGCGGTATCGGCGCTAGTGGCTTGAACCACGGAGCCCGTTCCCAGCGCCTTCGACCAGGTGAAGTTCGACTGCGCGGTTATTCCCCTCCAGTCGGCCATTTTTACGGTGACGAAACCGGCGTTGTAGTTCCCGTGGCCGAGGCTGGCATTGATGCCCACACCGGATGACAACTGACCGCCGCAGCCGATTTCATTTCCCGTCGGGCAGTTCAGAGGGGTGTTCATCATGCTGCGAGGAAGCACCTTGGGGTTGAATCCGCCGCTATCCAGGTCGCTCCAGAGGCTCCACACGTTCTGGCTGCTGAGGTTCGTGGTGCCGGCATTGCCTTCGTTGATTGCCACGGCCTGAGTGCAGTTGGCCGCCCCCGCCACGTTGCAGTAGCCAGTACCGGCCAACGTTTTTTCGAAGAAGGGTTGCGCCGTGACTGCTCCCACGTTCCCGGCGCAGTTGCCGCCAGCCAGGCCGGCCAAGCCGCCGCAGTATTGCATCACCAGATTCGCATAGGCCTTGTCGAACCGCTGGCCGCCGATCGTCATCATGTAGGGCACCGCGTTGACGTTAATCGGCTGGTACTCGTGAGTCACTCTGCGACCGATGTAACCGAACTCCATCGTGACGTTCTTGGTCAACTGCCGCTGGACGGTGAGGTCGAAGGAATCCACGACGTTGGGCCGGAAATGCGGATCTAGAGCTTCGCCAGCACCGGCAGACACGGAATTGATGCCGGGGTAGACGGGTTGAGGCAGGGTGGCGCTGGCGGCCGCGAGCGGTGCTGTCATGCCATCAACGCCGATGCGGAACGCGGAGTTAATATCAGATGTTCCGCACGCCGAACTTGCCCCTCTTGTCGGGGCCAAGCACTGCACCGGCTGGATTAAGCCAGTGCCGAGAAGCGGTACCAGCACGAGATCGACGCCGTTCAGTCGCCCGTAAATACGACCGTAGCCGCCGCGAATCACCGTACTGTCGTGTCCGAAGACCTTCCCGATCACCCCCGTACTGTCAACGCGAGGATTCCAGGCTGCGGCGATGCGCGGACTGAATTCCCCATAGAAGGGATTGTACGGGTACTTGAGCCCGCTGCCGGTGTTTCCCACCAGCGCAAAGCCGACGTCGGGATTGAATACCTGGCCAAGCAGCGCAGCTCGCTTGCGAGCGGCCATATATCCCTGTACGTCAATCGGTTGATCCGATTGATCAACGAATTCGACCTGCTTGCCGGCCTTTTCCACTGGTGGCATCTCCAGTGTCCAACCCAGACCGTACGTCAGGGTGAACGTTGGTTTCATGTGCCAGGTGTCGCTGAAATAGACGTTGTAGTAGGGGATGGTGCTCTGGTCGAACGCCGGTGTGAGCGGTGGGTTCAGGTTCAGATTGGGTCCTGCCCGAGTGTAGGCGATCTGCGATGCCGAAACGATTCCCATAACTGCCGCGGCCTCGCGACCCCAAATGCTGGTGCTGCCGCCATTGGCGGTCCAAGCCGCTGGAGGCGTAAGCGTAACTCCTGAGCCCGCGCCGGACGTGGTGCCGAGCTGGTACACCGGCTGGTAGTTGATACCGCCGCCGTTGTCGGTGCGCTGATGCCAGTTGAAATTGTGCTGGTAGATGCCGCCAAACTGGTACAGGTGATTACCCTTCAGCATGGTCAGGTCATCGCGAAACATATGGTCCTTCCCATCCCAGAAGCGGGTACGGGTTTGTTGGGTGTTGACGTTAAAGGGCGCGAGCTCTTCGTCGCGCTTTTCGCCGAACGGCTCTAACGCTCCTCCCAGTCCGGGCACTTGGATGGTGTCTCCTGCCCGACCCCAGGCCCACCAGTTACGCAGAAAGCTGTAATGAATGTCATTGGTGACGTTCGAGCTGATGTTGGTGGTGACCCCGGCCACCAGATACCAGGGCTCCTGCGGATTGGTGGACTGGGAAGACGGCGTGCCCAGTTTGTCGCCGGGGAAGAAGCCGCCGATGTCGACTTGGTCGATTGTGGCGCGCGTCAATTTGAAGTAGCGGTAACTCGACATGAAGTGCCACTTCTTTCCGAAGTCGTGGTCCAACCGCAGCACTCCGAAGTTGGATTTCAGCGGGACTGCCACGTTGGCCGTGAATCCCTGCGCGTTGAGTCCGTCACAACGGGGACCGGCAGCGCAAGCGGCATTGGATGCAGGCTCAAACTTCCACAGTTGTTGAACTGCGGGGCTGAGTCCTATGCCGCGCGGATCCAGAGCCTGCAGGTTATAAAGGTTACCGGCAGGATCCTGCAGAATCCCAAGCCGCATGTTCGATGACGGGACTTCCTTATTAATGGGGGTGGAGTTCGGGTAGCGGAAACCCTCGTAATTGGCGAAGAAATAAGTCTTGCCGCCAAGAAGTTCTTTAGGAAAGAGCGGACCGCCAATAGCTCCGCCAAACCGGCTGTAGTGGAAGCTGGGAGGCGCATTCCGCGTGCCGTTTACCGCGGCATTGTAGACATTGTCCCAGGTGTTCGCCGAGAAGTTGTTGTCCAGATAGTATTCGTAAGCGGTACCATGGAATACGTTGGTGCCACGCTTCGTGACCACCTTAACCTCGGCACCAGCCGAGCTATTGAAGTCGGCGGTTTGGTTGGCGGTGTTAGTTTTGAACTCCTCGACGCTGTCAGCCGGGGTCGGTATCACCCCCGTCGCGCCCGCTGCAACGCCGGCGCTCTGATTGGCAATTCCGCCGGTCGGATCTCCCGCAAACGACGTGGTGTAGACGCTCATACTGCCGTCCATGTCGTTGGTGTTGTTGCCGCCATCCAGCGAGAAGTAGCTCTGGTCCACCGCGGCACCGGCAACGCTGCCGTCAGGGCTGATGCCCGGCTGAAGGGTCAGGAAGGTGCTCACGTCACGGCCCAGCGTCGGCAACGCCTCTAACACGGTCCCGGTAATGGTATTCCCGACGGTGGCATTCATGGTCTGCAATTCGTTGCCTACGGCGGTCACTTCCACGACTACGTTGCTACCGCCGACCTGCAAGGTCATATTGGCGGTGGTGGATTCTCCAACTCTGACCGTAGTTTGGGTCTTGCTTGTGGAGAAGCCTTGCTTAGCGACGGTAAGTTCGTAGGTCCCGGGCGCCACGTCGACAAAGATGTACCGTCCCGCTTCGTTACTGCTAACGGAGCGCAAGCTTCTGGTAGACGTATCCGTGAGTGTCACATTAGCGCCGTTCACCACCGCGTTGCTAGGGTCGGTCACAGTGCCGGCAACAGTGCCGCTGTTGCTCGACTGAGCCCATGCGGGTGAAGTCAGGACCACACAAAACATCGCAGCCACGAAAAGAGGGAAGGTCACAAGAACCCGGCGGATCTGGTTCCATAAGCACATGGCAAAAGCCTCCTCGAAAATCATTGGCAAGAGCTTCTCGGCACGCCTAAGTTTTCGTGGCGCGTGTAGCACCCCAGAAATCACTGCGCGCGAACGTGACTACCTTCGCGACGCTACGCAGAACCAGAAAGCTCGGGCGAGTACAGAAACGAAACTGATCCCAGGTGTAGTGCAGGCGAGCTACCAGGGAGAGCGTAACGGGAAGGTGTGGTACGGATGCACATAACCTGAGGACAGAATCAAGACAGCGTCGTATGAGCGCACGATTTGTGTGATTCCCGAGGTCGACATTTACACCCAACAGAAGTGATCCTTCTATGTGAATCCGTAGGGCGGATGCTGGCTCGTTATGGAACTCCGGAGTTTGCAGGCCGTAACCATGCGGAGCCATGTCGCACTGAATAACTAGACGAATACTCGTGGTTTGTTTCTAGGGGACGGTCTGTTCAGTTTCGCAGGCACCCCTCTACGGCAGGTGACCTCCAATCAACGGACCGCAAGCCAACGGACAGGGTCCCTGGGCACATGCGCATCGAACGTGCTGCATCCTGTCACAGCCCGGGGCCGAGCCGAACCAAAACAGAATGCATCCGTCCCCACCCACCCTCACATTTCTCCGGAATGATGGACAATCTCTGCTACATAGCCTTTGGTGACAATCGGTGTCTCGCCAAGCGACGGACAAGAGCGAAGGCTACTTGGATGTTTGTTCAATCAGGCCAGTGAACAGTATTGAAAAAGTAGGGAAGGGACCAATGCAGGAACCCCAATCAGCGCAAGGACCCGGCGGAGCTCATGTCGATAGAGTGTTGGCAGAAATGCACAGGGAGTTCCACTCGCTCATCCGGCAGAGGGCGGCAATCCTTAGACGGATCGGTACGATCAAGCAAATTATCAACGGGCTGGCCAACCTTTTTGGTGATCAGATAGTCGGCACGGAGCTGTCGGAATCGGCTGATCAGAGCTTGAATAAGCGACATCGGGGATTCACTAAAACCTGCCGTCTGGTATTGATGCAGTCCAAGCGGCCGCTAATGGGCCAAGAGGTCTGCCAGGAAATCGATCGTCGAAACCCCACCTTATTGTTGCACCATAGAGATCCCTTGGCTTCGGTATCTACTGTGCTAAACCGACTATCGAGGTACGGGGAGGCCCGTGTCGTCGTTAACGAAAGAGGACGGCGCGCATGGGTGTGGATCAAGGATAGTTCCACGGTTTCGTTGGACGCCGCCGAACCGCGAAAAAGTGGACCCGCGCCGCTTGATTCATTGACATCAACGCCCCCGCGGTAATTGCTGTCGCAGTTCTTGTCCCTTGGTTCTCAGCCCTTCAGGAAATTCAGTTGTCCGATTTTGGAAAAAAGAGGCTGCGGATCAACCTGCGACTACCATGATCTCGGGGTTCGTCGGCCCGATCGCTGATCGATCCCAATCGCCATACCAGGCGAGGTCGACGAAGCCAGCATCGGCGAGAAACCTGGCAAGTTCGACTCGATTCATAAATCGAAGCGTGTCAGCCGTCACCACGACGTCCGTCCCACCAAAGCCGTAATGTGTTTCGTAGGTCACTAGCGGACCAATTACTGACCGAGTGTCGTGATGCACATCGACCCAGCCGAGACTCGCCACCTAGGTGTTGTATTTGCTCTGCTTCAAAATTTGAAAAAAGAATTCGGGCATGCGATGTGCTCGCTGATTTACCTTACCTTTATGTGAAAGGCACGCGCGCGCTCTCTCGTGTTCAAAACAACTTGAACCTTTTGGCCGCTTGTCGTATGGCCCAGCAGTGCCGCGACGGGCACCCACGAGCCATTCCCAGGCTGTCCCTCCTGGGCCTACCGTGGTAGGGAGCACGAACGGAGTCGATCGTGGAAGCAGCCCAGGGCGAAATCACTTTGCTCCTGGCGAAGTGGAGAGACGGTGAGCCGTCTGCGTTAGAGCAATTGATGCCACTCGTCTACCCTCACCTGCGCGAAGTCGCCGCCGCTTATATCAGACGAGAAAGAAACCCCGGGGACCTTCAGGCAACCGCACTGGTCGATGAAGTATGCATGCGCCTGATCAACCAGAAGAAGGCGGACTGGGCGGATCGCGCTCACTTTTACACCTTCGCGGCAAAAGTCATGCGCATGATTCTGACGGATCACGCCCGCAGCAACTGCACCCAAAAACGGGGGAGTGGGGTACAACATGTTTCTCTGAACCGGGACATTCCCTGGATTAAACTCGGGAGCGAGTCGCTGATCGATCTCAACCGCGCGTTGGACGAGCTGAGCGCAATCGACAGCTACAAAGTTCACCTCGTTGAACTACGATATTTCCTCGGCTGCACCGCGGAAGAGACCGCCGCCCTGATGCACGTGTCCAAGGCTACCGTTGATCGTGACTTGAAATTCACTAAGAGCTGGTTGTACCGGCGCCTCTATCCGGAGCCCGCGCTGGAAGCGCTCGAACATCCGGCTAAGACTTGAGTCACCCGGGCGGCGTTTCTCGCTGTCTGTTATAAGCGGGCTTCCGTCCGCACAGAGGTCTTTACCTCGATGACCGTTTCGGCCGTATTTTTGCGGCGGGTCGAAGCTGTTTTCCACGAAGCGCTGGCCACGTCGGAATTGCTTCGTCCGACGGTGCTCGAGTCTTTGTGCAAAGGCGATACCGCGCTGTTGGAAGAAGTCCGCTCGCTGTTGCAGGCCCACGAGGTGGAAAAACGGGTGACGGCCACCTGCCAGTCGGCTGGTGAGAGGGCCCCGCAGGCCTCGCCTGATCAAAGGCGCATCGGGCCCTTCGAACTGGATCGTCTGGTCGGGCGCGGTGGCATGGGCGCCGTATATCTCGCACATCGCGTAGACGGGCAATTTGAGCAGCAGGTTGCCATCAAGCTGATTGACTTGCCCTTTGCCACCAACCTCTTCCAGGAGCAATTCCGCCGGGAGCGCCAGATTCTTGCGAGGCTAAGTCATCCGAATATCGCGCGCTTGCTGGACGGGGGTGTCAGTGAGGACGGCGAGCTTTACCTGGCGATGGAGTACGCCGACGGCTTGCCCATCCAGCGGTACTGCGCGCAACACTCGCTCTCGATCCGCGACCGCATTGAACTCTTCAAGTCCGTTTGCGCTGCGGTTCGCTTTGCGCACCAGAACCTTGTCGTCCACCGCGACTTGAAGGCCGACAACATTATTGTTCTGGAAGACGGCACGCCGAAACTGCTCGACTTCGGCACGGCCAAAGTGCTCACGGCCGCGAATGCCGTCGCAGAAGGCGAATTCACCCGCCATGGTTTCCATTCCTTTACGCCGCAATACGCCAGCCCGGAGCAAGTGCTGGGGCACCCGATCTCGACCGCGTCCGACATTTACTCTCTTGGAGTGCTTCTCTTTCTTCTCACCACCGGCATCCTCCCCTACGAACTGAAGGAGTTCACTACCGACGAAATGGTCCGCGTAATTTGCAACGAGGAGCCACCGCGGCCAAGCGAAAAGGCTGCTTCCGGCACGCTGGACTCCGACATGGACGCCATCATTTCGAAAGCGCTTCGGAAAGAACCGGAAGAGCGCTACGCCAGCGTCGATCAATTGATCACCGATCTGCAAGCGTATCTTGACGGTCGTGCGGTGGCGGCGCGCCAAGGAAGTTTCCACTATCACGCTATCAAGTTTGCCCGGCGTAACAAGGTCTTCCTCGCCGGAGTGGCGCTGTTGTGCGTTACGGTGATAGTCGGAACTGGCGCCGTGATCTGGCAGGCGCATATTGCAAATGTCCAGCGCCACAAAGCAGAGGCGCGCGCCGAAGATCTGCGTAAGCTCAGCAATAGTTTGCTTTCCGAAATTGACGATGCGATTCAAAAGCTTCCCGGCTCGACTCCGGCCCAGAAGTTGCTGGTCAGCGCTGTTCTCGAGCATCTGGATCGCGCCGCCAAAGATGCCTCCGGCGATCCCCAGATGGAACTCGATCTTGCCAATGCCTACATCCGACTGGGCAATGTGCAAGGCAATCCGTACGATCAAAACATTGGCGATGCGCAAGGTGCGTGGACTAGTCTGGACAAAGCCGTCTCGATCGCCACCACGCTGATTCGTCAGCAGCCGGGAAATGCGGACGCGGCTCACTGCTTGGGGTGGGCTCAACAGTCGCGGAGCGAGGTGCTTTTCGGAGCGGGCAGGACCCAGGACGCTGTGGCCATGATGCGGACAGCGGCGGCCACTTTTGAGGAACTCGCGTCCCGGCCGGGCGCAAGAGTCGATGCCGTCATGGACGCGGCTACCGCTTATGGAGGCTTGGGTGACGAACTGGGGCAGGCCGGAACGGCAAGTCTGAGTGATCCTATAGGCGCAGTAGCGGCATTTCAGAAGTCGCTGGAGCTCGACGAGCGAATTATCAAACTCGATCCGAGTTTCACCCGTGCTTTGCGCGGAATCGCCATTAATCACGCTAAAATTGCTAAAGTTGAGACCGAAACTGATCCTGCAGCAGCCCTGTCGGACTATCGCGATGCGATTAGAGGAATGAACGCTCTTCCCGAGGGAATCAGGAAGACGCTGCCCAGCCAGCGCATCCTGGCTAACACTCTCGGTAAGAGCGGACTAGCGCTCAAAGAAGTCGGTAAATACCAGGAAGCGTTGTCTTACCTGGAACAGGCCAAAGCCATATGCCGGCCTTTCCTGACTGCCGACCCCAACGATACTCGTGCCGCAAACGACTTGCTCGTGATTCTGGAAAATGAGGCGGAGTGTTATGAAGATCGCGCGGAAGGGGTCTTCACGGAAGAAAGAATGGACCGGAGCGAGGACGCCGCCAGCGCTTTAAAGAGCTTGTCGGAAGCCCGGTCTGTTACCGAACATCTTCTTCAGATCGAGCCAGACAACCTGTACTTGAGATCAACGTTGGGCTTGCTTGTGATCCGAATGAGCCTGCAACAACGGGCCCTCCACCAGACCCAGGGAACGCTTGACTTGGCAACCAGAGGGGTTGCCATTCTAAAGACTGTGGCAGAACAAGAAAATGCCCATGGCGTTGACTTGGATGCGGTTGCAACAGGCTTAACCATAGTTAAGCCGACCCGGCTTCGCGATCCACAATTAGCCGTGGAGTGCGCCGAACGCATGGTGGAGATGAGCCATCATCGCAAGCCAGGATTTCTTCTCACTCTTGCACGCGCCTACCGTACTGCCGGGCAAGCCGGGGAAGCTCGCGCCGCGGCTCAGGAAGGTCTCTCTCTTCTCCCCGCTTCGACCCCTGCCACTGTTCCCTCTCGCATCCGCAAACAATTACAGGCCGAACTCACCCAGTAGACGGCATGGTTGACAATCCCGCGTTCTCGCCCGCCCAACAAGGCAAGTAGGCGTTTCGTTTCGGTCTCACAGCGACAATTGTTTGCGTGTCCGTGAGGCACTCTGCGGGTTTTTCACGCTGTCTCTTGATGAAGTCCCAGGAAATTCTGTGCAGGTTCCTGTGCCTCGCAATCCTTCGCTAGAGGAATGGAGAAAGTACAATGAAAGATAAGAAGATCTACAAAGTTCTCATCCTGGCGCTGCTCCTTACCTGTGCTTTCGCCTATAGAGCGAAGGCCCAAGGGCCGGAGCCGGTGACACAGAGCTCATCCAAGACACAGTTGTCGTTGGCCAGTGTACCCTTAAATTTCGAGGCCAATCAGGGTCAGACCGACGCTTCGGTGAAGTTTCTATCTCGGGGCGACGGTTACGCCCTGTTCTTAACGCCCAAAGAAGCAATTTTCAAACTTCGCAACGGATCGGTATCAGAAAAAGAACCTTCACTCCTGCGAATGGAACTGCTGGGCGCGAACGGCACGGCTGAGGTCACCGGCGCGAACCAACTCTCCAGCACCGTCAACTATTTCATCGGCAATGATTCCAAGAAGTGGCGCACGGGCCTCCCAACGTATGGCAAAGTTAACTATCGAGGGATCTATCCCGGAGTCGACGCGGTCTTTTACGGCAACCAGCGAGAGCTGGAGTATGACTTCACCGTAGCTCCCGGCGCCGATGCCAGCCGCATCGCGATGGTGTTTTCCGGAGCCCGGCCGAAGCTTGATCCTGACGGCAACGTGCTCCTTGCTTTCGGCGGCGACACAGTCACGCTGCACAAGCCGGTGTTTTACCAGGGCGAGGGCAGCAGCAAGAAAACCGTCGACGGCAGCTACGACGTGGCGGGCAACCACGTGCGTCTGCGCATCGGCCCCTACGATCACAGCCAGCCGCTGGTGATCGACCCCGTTATTTCTTATTTGACCTATCTCGGCGGCTCAACTGGAAATAGCGGAAGCGTGGCATGGACTTCGATCTCCTGCCGCCCCAACGCTTGCCCTCCTGGCGGCTTCGGCTGGCGACGGGGACAAGGTATTGCCGTCGACCGTAACGGCAATGTTTACGCGACCGGCACGACGGAGTCAATTGACTTTCCCACGCTGAATCCGCTTCAAGCAGCGAACAAGTCTGCGTACCAGTGGACTGCGTATGTGACCAAGATGAATCCCGACGGCACGGGCTTGGTCTATTCCACCTACCTCGGCGGCACCGGCAACGATGAGGCTGACGCGATTGCCATCGATGCCAGCGGCAACGCTTATGTCGTCGGAGAGACCTTCTCGGGTGATTTTCCGACGACGTCTGGCGCCTACGTATCGCAGTGTCCGGTGCAAAGTCAGGGCCCACCCCCGGTCACTTATTGCCAGACCAATGGCGCATCTTTCTTGACCAAGCTCAGTCCGGATGGGCAAAGCCTGGTCTATTCCACTTTCATGCCCTTCGAGAATACCGCCTCGTTCCACTCAGTGGCGGTAGACACGCAAGGGCGAGCCTATGTTGCAGGCGACGGGACCAATTATGGCAACAGCGGTTCGGCTCCTCCCGACTTCTTCTACCCGACGACGGCGAACGCGGTAATTCCTTGGAATGTGGTTGACCAGGCGTATGATCCGCACGCCTATAACCCAGGAATGGCGTTCGTGACCGTTTTCAGCACCGATGGGTCCAGCCTCCTGTATTCGACTCTATTTGGCGATACCAACCCCGCAGCCCATGGCACTTACGGCGATCAGACGGCGAACACGACGCATGGGTCCGGCGTTGCCGTAGACCCCGTAGGGAATTTCTATCTCGTCGGCGACACCGCGGATCCGAACCTTCCCATTACTGGCAACGCGTTCCAGAAGACTTACAGTGCTTGCGTGACCTGCTACCGCAGCTACGTCGCCAAATTCAGCCCCGTCGACTCCGCCAACGGGCCCCAGTTGCAGTATGCCACGTACCTGGGGGACATGAGCGCAGCAGCGGCCAACCAAAACCTCTCGGACCAAATCGCAGGTGTCGCCGCCGATGCCAACGGCAGCGCGTACGTTACGGGCTACACACAGACTCCGGCCTTTCCCACGACGTCCGGCACATTTAATCCCGGACCGTGCGGCGTGCTGACTGGTAGGGGCTACTGCCCAAACGGCGCATTTCTAACCAAATTCACGCCGGACGGCACCGGCTTGGCTTGGTCTACCTTGGTGTCCTACTCCTCGAACACTACCCCCAGTATTGGTGCGATCCTGTCACCTCGCTTAGACGCACGGGGCAATGTGTACGTAATAGTCCAAGCAGGACCAGGCTATTTCGCCGTAAACCCCGTTCAAACCCCGACGCTGGGCACCCAGCTAGGTATCACCAAAGTTGACCCCACCGGCAGCAAGATATTCTTCTCCACGCTCCTCGGTAGTCCTACGGGGACCAGTTCGTACGGCGGCTCGATCCAGTTTCCCGGAGGATTGGACGTGGATCCGCAAGGCAACATCTACGTTGGCGGCATGACTCAAGGCAACGATCTGCCGACAACGCCGGGTGCCTTCCAGACCACGGACCCGCTGACCTCGCAGAACTGGACGTCCTTCCTTGCGAAGATCAATCCCTTCGTGGCCGACACGACCGCGCTAGGGATTAATCCGACAACCGCCAACGTAGGCCAGACGGTGACCTTCACCGCGACGGTGAATACCAACCAGAATGGCACCGCAACCGGAACCGTGAATTTCATGAACGGCTCTACTCCTCTCGGATCGGCGCCACTCGACTCGAATGGCTCAGCCACGTTCAGTACGGCAGATCTGCCGGCCGGCACCTACTCCGTGACCGCGGCCTATGTCGGCGACGACACCTTTGGCCCGAGCACATCCGCTCCGAAGAGCCTGACCGTCGTCGGCCAGGCACCGCAGACGATCACCTTTGGTGCCCTGCCAACCGTGACGTACGGAGTTGCGCCGATCACGCTGGTTGCAACGGCGTCTTCGGGCTTGCCCGTCAGCTACGCCGTTGCTGGTCCAGCAACGCTGAATGGTTCGATCCTTTCGGTAACTGGCGTTGGAACCGTGAGTGTCACCGCGTCGCAGGGGGGCAACGACAATTACGCGCCGGCTACTCCTGTGACCCAAAGCTTCACCGTTGCGCCCGCGGTTTTGACCGTGACGGCGAACAGCGTAGGCATCACTTACGGCCAGCCAGTTCCGAGCCTCACCTACACCATTTCTGGTTTTGCGTACTTGGATTCGATCGCGGTGGTAACCGGTAACCCACAAGAGTCGACGACGGGGACATCAACTTCGCCCACGGGAACTTACCCGATCACCATCACGCAGGGAACCCTGGCGGCAGCCAACTACACGTTTACGTTCGTCAACGGCTCGCTCACCATCAACGGAGGGGCGTCACAAACGATCACCTTCGGTGCCCTACCCAACGTGACCTACGGAGTCGCTCCCATCACTCTCATGGCGACAGCTTCTTCTGGCTTGCCCGTTAGCTACGCAGTCACGGGTCCAGCGACGGTTTCCGGGTCGATCCTGTCCATCAACGGTGCGGGAAACGTCAGCGTGACTGCCTCGCAAGCCGGCAACGCCAACTACGCGGCAGGTACTCCCGTTACGCGGAGTTTTACCGTGTCACCTGCGGTACTGACCGTGACGGCCAACAATGCGAGCATCAACTATGGGCAGGCGATTCCGACGCTTACCTACACGACGACGGGCCTTGTGAACGGAGATCCGGCGTCAGTACTGTCTGGAGCTCCGCAGCTGTCCACAACGGCGACCGCTACGTCACCGGCGGGCACCTACCCGATCACCGTCATGCAGGGAACGCTGGCGGCAGCCAACTACACGTTCACGTTCGTCAACGGCACGCTCACCATCAACGGGGGGGCGTCACAAACAATCACTTTCGGTACCCTATCCAATGTGACATACGGAGTCGCTCCGATCACTCTCATGGCGACGGCATCTTCTAACTTGCCCGTCAGCTACGTGCTCGCTGGTCCGGCGACGCTGAATGGAACGATCTTAACCATTACCGGTGCTGGAAACGTCAGTGTGACGGCTTCGCAGCCCGGCAATGCCAACTACGCGGCAGCTACGCCCGTGACCCAGAGCTTCATCGTGGCGCGCGCGCCGCTCACCGTTACGGCCAACAACGCGAGCATGTCCTACGGCCAGCCGATTCCGACGTTCACCTACACCGTAAAAGGCTTCGTGAACGGGGACACGGGGTCAGTGTTGTCGGGGGCTCCGCAGGAGTCTACAACGGCGACCTCGACATCAGCGCCGGGCACCTATCCAATCACCATCGGCCAGGGAACCTTGGCGGCCACGAACTACACGTTCACCTTCGTCAACGCGACTCTGACCATCAACATGGCAACGCAGACTATCACCTTCGGCGCAATCCCGGCGCAGACGGTGGGAGTAACTGTCAACCTTAGTGCTTCGACCAGCTCCGGTCTGCCCGTGAGCTTCGCTTCGCTGACGTCGCCAGTCTGCACCGTCACAGGCACAACCGCGCAGATGGTAGCCGCGGGAACCTGCTCGATCCAGGCTTCGCAGCCTGGTAACGCAAACTACCTGGCGGCGACTCCGGTGACGCAGAGCTTTGCGGTGTCGGCGGCGTCGGGAACTGCTTTCACCATCGACCCCGATCCACCGTTCGAGACCGTGAAGCGAGGTGAATTGGCCGTCTTCGTCGTTGACGTCCGTTCCGTCAACGGCTTCAAAGGAAACGTGAAACTCACCTGCTCCGGCGCTCCGTCAGGCGCTAATTGCGGGGTTATTCCACAAACGGTTTACGTTAACAAAACGGCCTATGCTATCGCTGGAATCATGCTCCCAAAGAGCACGACGCCCGGCACTTATAAGGTCACCTTTACCGGCGTGTCAGGTTCGCTAACTGTTACTGCGACTGCACAACTTACAGTTAAGTAGCCACACGGGGTAACAGACGCTCGCGGCAGTCACAGGACCGTCGCGAGCGTTTTCCATTCTGGTTCCACGTTCGCAAACGGGTCGAGTGTTCCATCAGTTTACGATTCGGAGCAGCGCTCGCCGAAGTTCGGGCACAGGCTCTATAAAGGAAGAGAACATGGACCGGTGCCGGGGCATTCGACACGAGGACCCCACTCACCGGTAGAAGGCTGCCACTCGAGGTTTTTGCAAGAGCGAGTTTGAGTGGATGATTCTGGTCACAACGCATTGTGACCGTGGCCACAGACGGGCGAAGCCTCTGCGCCCAGAATGAAACGCGTCCAAGGTTGCAAGGAAGCGACACCGACTGCAAAGTGTTGCACTCCGCGGCGCTTGGATCCAAAGTGAAGGCCAAGAACCGAGATCTCATCCTTTGAGTTGGATGGTTCCTCCCCCCGATCTCGTGAACGACAGACCCCCCAGGGCAAGAACAAGTTGAAACCATGGGTTAGTAGAGTAATAAGTTCCTCCCCCTGAGTTCTTCTCGGTCCTCCCAAGAGGTCTCGAAACTGAGACCCGAATATGCCGACTCCAGAAAGAAACAGGGTCACTCAGGAAGGGTGACTTAGAGGGCGAAGCTATGGCCACTTTGATTCGATCTGGGGATGCTCCTCAGTTGCTGCCGATGGCGGCCCGTGCTGAGGAAAGCTGGTACGCCGTGCAGACCTATGCGCAACACGAGAAAATGGTGGAGCATCGCCTCCAGGAGCGCGGGGTCACAACATTCTTGCCCTTGGTGACCGAAGTCCATCGCTGGAGCGACAGGAAGAAGGTCGTAGAGGTGCCACTGTTCACCTGCTATGTGTTTGCCAAAATCGCCGCGACTAATATCGAGCGCCTCCGTGTGCTCCGCGTCGATGGCGTGCTGAGTCTGGTGGGCAGTAGCAGGGAAGGAACGCCCATTCCCGACAATGAGATCGAGTCGGTGCGCAGGCTCGAAGAGCGTCTGCCGTGGAGGTCTCACCCTTTCTTGAAAGTCGGCCAACGTGTCCGTATCCGCAGTGGCGCTCTGGACGGCACGGAGGGTGTTCTTGTCTCCCGCAACGGAGATCGCACCCTGGTGATCAGCGTGGATGCAATTCAGCGGTCATTGGCGGTCCGCGTCGAAGGATACGAAGTCGAAGCAGCCTGAAGTGCTGTTTGTGCGGGAAGAGACCGTTGAGAAAATTAACACCTTTGTTTCCAGTATTCAACAAAGGACTTACACGCTAACTAACTTGCCAGCGTTCTTCAGTTTCTCGTGTTTACATAGGATTTACAGGCGTTGCCCTTGACTTCCGCAACACGGGTCTATATTTTCAGCATGACCTTGCAACATCGTAAGCTTCATGTTGCAAGTGTTAGCACACAGATGCGGCTCCTTGCAGTCACAATAAAATTGATTGCGGTCGTAGCTGTTGCGTTAGCCCGATAGTAGATACACTCCCCCGGTTCCCACGCGTTACACCCGTAGATTCAGTTGTGAGAGTTCGCACGCACGATGTGTGACGTGACGCTGATGACTGAAGTCCCGATTACCAACGCCCATCTCGATGCGAAGATCGTGGCATGCGCTCTGTCAGATGGGCATGGAGGGGCACCGCGAGCAACGCCTCCAAGAGGATTGTTGAGCTCTCGCTACGAGAGGCCCTGCAAGGGGTGCCTCTGACACGAAAGTAACCAAAGAGAGTGTGGCCGAAGTACCGTTGCCCGGTTTGCGTGTGTTTGCGAAGATCTTTCGCATTGACAGCTATCGGACATGCGAATGGTGGGGTCGTTCTGATGGGGAAAGCCAGGATTTGAAGGTGGGATACCCCTGAAGTGCCATTGACCAAAGCTTAAGCGACAGGCATTATCAGAATGTCTATAACTTTACTAACATAAACAACCTTTCCTCCCCGCATGGTCAAGGTTCTCCCCTGGCTCGTGCGACCTCGAATTGAGGTCTGAAAGCACTTTAATTCTTCATAAACAGGGTCACGGAGGCGTGACTTAGAGGGCGAAGCTATGGCCAGCATGATTCAGTCCTGGGCAAGTTGCAGTGCCCAGTCGGCAGGGTGTTCCGAGGCAGAGAACTGGTACGCTGTGCAAACCCATGCTCGCCACGAGAAGATGGTTGCACAGCGGCTTCAGGAACGTGGCGTTACGGCTTTTCTGCCGCTTAGGACTGAGGTCCACCGCTGGAGTGACCGCAAGAAGGTTGTGGAAGTGCCCTTGTTCGGGTGCTATGTATTCGCCAAAATCGCGGGCGCGACTGTAGACCGTTTGCGGGTTTTGCGCGTGGACGGCGTCCTTGGTCTGGTGGGTTCTCGCGGCGAAGGAACACCGATTCCCGACGATCAGATAGAGGCGGTGCGCATGGTGATGGAAGACGGCGTGCCGTGGAGTTCTCATCCCTTCATCAAGGTGGGGCAACGCGTCCGAATCAAGAGTGGGGCGCTAAGTGGCATGGAGGGAGTTTTGTTGTCGCACGACGGCGAAAGCAAACTCGTGATTAGCATCGATGCAATTCAGCGTTCGTTAGCGGTCCGCGTTGAAGGTTACGAAGTCGAAACCGCGTGAAATCTTCAGATCCACCCATCCTGTCTCCCTTGGAACAAGCAACAGAAACCAGGCGTCTGATTGCCGTGAGTCGCGACTCGGCGGTTCTGCGACCATTGTGGTCGATGGCGGAATCGAATTCCTGGCAGCTGGAGACCGTCAGCAGCGCCTGGGAAGCTCTCGAACGGATTCAGTCGGGAGTCGCGCCTCACCTCTTCATCTTGGATGTGCCCCGTTGCGACCGTGACGGCCTGCATACTCTCCGCTGGCTGCGCCGTCTGCGGCCTGAGTTGCCGATCATCCTGGTGTGCCACTCAGCCGATGCCGACCACAAGAAAGATGCCATCCGCATGGGAGCAGACGAAGTCCTGGTCCGCCCATTCCAGGACGAGCACCTTGGACTTGCTATCCACCGCCTGGCGCGATTCAAAGATGCGCAGCCGGCCGAGGTTGCCAGCGAGAATATCGAATCGCTGGGCGACGGCACATTCTTCGTCAGCGCGAGCCCGCTCATGCAAAAGCTTCGTACGCAAGCCGAGTTGCTGGCCGAAGCCGACATTCCGGTTCTCATTCTTGGAGAAAAGGGAAGCGGGAAGGAAACGGCGGCCCGGCTGATCCACCGTTTATCGGTCCGCTCGGGTTTCAGGTTCCTGAAGGTAAACTGCGGGGCACTGCCCGGCGATCTCCTAGAGCAGGAACTGTTCGGCGTCGAGACAGCCGTCTCGGGCTCAACCCGTTCGACTCCTGGGAAATTCGAGATTGCAGACAAGGGCACGCTCTTGATCGACGACCTCACCGAAATGCCAAACCATCTGCAGGCACGCCTTCGGGACGTGCTGCAGAACCGTCGCTACGCGCGAGTGGGCAGCGACACGATGCAAAGAGCCGATGTCCGTGTTCTGGCCGCAACCAGCGCCAATCTCGAACACGCCCTGGCTGAGAAAAGGTTGCGGGAGGACTTGTATTACCGGCTGAGCGAGGTCACCGTTCATGTGCCTCCGCTTCGCAAGCGCAAGGAAGAAGTTCGAGTTCTGCTGCGGCATTTCATGCACTGCCAGGCAAAGCACTACGGATTGCCTTCGCGCGAATTCTCGCCGAAGGTCGTCGACGCCTGTCAGAACTACTCTTGGCCGGGAAATCTGGCGGAACTTAAGACTTTCGTAAAGCGGTATCTGGTGGCTGGCGAAAGCAACGCGCTGCTGAACGACTTGGATCCAAAACATCACTCCGTCCCTGAGTCTGAGCGCTGTGCATTTCATCTTCCCGCTTCCAGCGACAATGGAATCGAACCAGCGGAAGTGAGTCCGCAGTCTCTGAAATCGCTGATCCATGACGTAAAGAGCCAGACCGAAAGGAGCGCTATCGGACTAGCGCTGGAAAAAACAGGTTGGAACCGCAAGGCTGCGGCCCGCCTCCTTCGGGTTAGTTATCGGTCGCTGTTATACAAGATCGAGCAATACCAGATGAAATCCTCGGAATCGTTCGTGTCCCCGCTGACGGCGAGCACGTCCCCGCATGCCGGAGTTGGAAACAAGAGCAAGCTAAGTTAGAGCGACGACAAGTGAACTCCAAAACAATTTACCAAGGAGAGGCCATGACCAGAATCCTGAATGCCTTCTGGGTAAGGCGATGGGTCATTTCGCTACTATTCGTGGTGCTGTCGAGTGGACTGTGGAGCCAGACTGCGCCTGTCGACGCAACCACCTCCGCAACCCAATCACCGGCCGTCTCTGTATCGAAGCCGCACGATGACAGTTTCGTGATCGGCAATGACGACGTACTAGCGATCAACGTTTGGAAGGAACCCGATCTTTCTCACTCCATTCCGGTGCGATCTGATGGCAGGATCTCACTTCCGCTGGTGGGAGAACTACAAGCGGCGGGAGAGACACCCCTCAAGCTGGAAGCGAAAATCGCGAGCCGGCTCAAGAGCTACATTTCGGAGCCGGAAGTCACGGTGATGGTGCAGCAGATCAACAGCCAGAAATTCAACGTTTTGGGACAAGTGGCGCGCCCCGGTTCGTACGTGATCACGAACTCTCCCACTGTTCTGGATGCTATTGCTCTTGTCGGCGGCTTCCGCGACTTCGCTAAACAGAAATCGATCTACGTCTTGCGTCAAAATACAGACGGCACACAGGCGCGGTTGCCCTTCAACTACAAAGAAGTCATTAAGGGCGTCAATCCCCTGCAGAACGTGAAGTTACAAGCACGTGACACCATCGTTGTACCGTGAGTAGCGCCATGCCAAAACTTATCTTCCTGTTTGTGGTGGTGTTCACCGTTCTGCCGGCCTGGCCGCAAGCGCAGGATTCTGCCGCGGATGATGCGAGCGCCGTGACGAACCTGGAAGACCGCATGCTCACGCCACCGCCTGTAAGTGGCCGCGCATACCCGGTGGCTCTTGATTCGCTAGAACACACAAATTCCTTGCACTACGGGGTTGTGTTCAGCAGCGCTTACAACGATAACGTGCTGGGATCAATGGCCGGACATCCAGTGAGTGACATCAACTATTCAGTCTGGCCGACGATAGGTTTGGATGCAACCACGTCGCGGCTCCATTGGGATTTGACCTATGCACCGGGGTTCACCTTCTACCAACGCACGAGCGCGAGGGATGAAGCAGATCATACTGCCTCGCTCAGCTTCCAATACCGGCTCAGCCCTCATGTGACATTCAGCGCCGGCGACAGCTTTCAGAAGGGTTCCAGCGTGTTCAACCAACCCAACCTGGCCTTCGGGCCCGTGTTCGGTGGATCCCCAGGATCGAACAATTCGGTGATTGCACCCCTTGCCAACCGGCTTGGCAACTTAGGCAATCTTGGGATCACGTATCAGTTCAACGGCAACGACATGATTGGCGCGGGCGGAAGTTTCAGCACCCTGCACTATCAGGACGCGGCGCAAGTGCCCGGACTTGCGGATGCAGGCTCACAAGCGGGCTCAGTGTTCTATGCGCATCGTGTCACGACACGGCACTACATTGGCGCCAATTATCAGTACCAGCGGCTGGTGTCTTATCCGGACGGTGTCGACGACGTAACCCGGACGCACTCCGTTTTCCTCTTCTATACGGTCTACATGACCCGACGATTCTCGATGTCGTTCTTCGGGGGGCCGCAGTTCTCTGACACCGTGCAACCGGCCATCTCTTCGTTGAACATCCCTGCGTTTTCTCTCCGCGGCTGGGCGCCAGCAGGTGGCGCCAGCCTGCACTGGGAAGGGCATTTCCTCAGCGGAGCCTTAAGCTATTCGCACGCGGTGAGTGGAGGCGGCGGGCTGATGGGCGCGGTTCGTCTGGACAATGCCAGCGCCGACGCCCGGCTGCAGCTTACTCCTAACCTGACAGCATCCGTCGCGGGATTCTACGCCAATAACAACGTCCTAGGGGCTTCACTCGGCGTGGCCAACGGTCACACCAACTCGGGCACGGCGGCCCTGGAACGCCGGGTCGGTGAGCATATCAGCTTGCAGTTGGGCTATACCCGCTTACACCAGACGTACAACATCCCGAGCATCGCGGGGACGCCCAACACCAATCGCGAATTTGTATCGATTTCCTACTCCTTCGCCAGACCCTTGGGGAGATAGTTCGATGGTTAACGACCTAGACGAGAAAGAACCAGCGCCGATTGACCTGCAGCATTATTTGGGGTTAATTCGGCGCCGGCATCTGCACTTCCTGATCCCTATGTTTCTGGGATGGCTCGTGGTGTGGGCGGTGAGCTGGGTTCTGCCCCCGCGCTATCGCTCGAGCACCCTGATTCTGGTTGAGCAACCCACGATGCCCAAAGATTACGTCACCCCCAATGTGACCGATGACGTCCAACAGAGGATGCAAAGCATTACCCAGCAAATTCTCAGCCGCACGCGCCTGATGCACATCATCGATGGCAAGCATCTCTACGGCGACAATCGCTCACGGCTCAATCCGGACGAGCAGGTAGGCCGCATGCGCAAGGACATCGAGATCGAGCTTGTACGGGATCCGCAGAGCCGGGTGAACGCATTTAACGTCTCCTACACAGCGGGCGATCCCAGTATGGCGCAGCTCGTAACTAGTGAGCTTACGGACCTGTTCATCAGCGAGAATCTGGAAGTTCGCCAGCAACAATCGGAAGACACTACGAAGTTCCTCGAGGGACAGTTGGAGGCGGCTCGGCAGAGTCTGGCTGAGCAAGAAGGAAAGATCCGCGAGTTCAAAGGACAGCACGTAGGAGAGCTTCCGACACAGGTGCAAAGCAATCTGCAGATTCTGGGCGGCATGCAATCGCAGTTGCGGACCGAGGAAGATGCGCTCAACACTGCCAAGCAGCAGCGTGTTTATCTCCAGTCGTTGGTCGACCAGTACCGCAGCTTCAGGGTGTCGGCGCCTGCGGCAGATGGTGCTCCGGTTGGCTTGGCCGCGATCGACCAGGAGTTAGATCGCCTGAAAACTCAGTTGGCCGATCTCAGTTCTCACTACACGGATCGCCATCCTGATGTTCGCAAGGTCAAGGATCAGATTGCCAAGACGCAACGCCGGCGTGATCAACTTGTTGCCGAGGTCCAAGCGGGCGGAACGAGCCTTTCGACCGATGGCGCGACTCAACCTTCAATGCAGGCCCAGTTGCAGAGTCAATTGCAGTCGAACCAGGTCGAGATTGCGAACCGCGAGCACTCCATTGCCGAATTGAAGGCAAAGGTGAACGAGTACCAGGGGCGGCTAAATCAGGAACCGGTTCGCGAGCAGCAGTTGGCCGACCTGACCCGGGGCTATGACCAATCGAAAGCAAACTACGATGAACTCTTGAAGAAGAAGAACGAATCGGCCATGGCTACCAGCATGGAACTGCTGCAGCAAGGCGAACGCTTCCGCGTTCTCGATCCGCCCAGTCTGCCGACAAAACCCGACTTTCCGAATCGCCTGAAATTTTGTGGGATTGGGCTGGGGATTGGATTTGCGTTAGGCCTGTTCGTGGCGGGAGCGTTTGAGTTTGCGGACGATCGCCTCTACAGCGAGAAAGAAATCAAGAAGCTGCTTCCAGTGGCGGTGCTGTGCGAAATCCCGGTCGTCAAGACTCCAAGCGAAGGACGATTACAGAGTGCGAGAGTCTGGCGAGACTGGGCGATGACGGCCGCTGTCGCCATCGTCATCCTCGCTGGATCATTATTCAGTTATCTCCGGGGCTGAGCCGCAGACTTGTGTATAAAACGTTCTACAATTTGAAGCGGAATCCCTTCGAGATCACGCCGGATCCCTCTTTCTTGTACGGCACCAAGCGCCACAACGAGGCGCTGGCAGCTCTTTATTACGGCGTGCGTCGGCGCAAGGGCTTCGTAGTCATTACGGGCGAGGTCGGTACCGGCAAAACTCTGCTGGTCCGGTGCCTGCTTGAAGTCCTTCATCGGGCTAATGTCGCATATGCGTATGTATTCAACCCGCGTTTGAGCCCGACAGAGTTCCTGCAATACATAGCAGGAGACTTCCGCCTTCCGACCGCTGGAAAGTCCAAAAGCGAGCTGCTGCTCAGCCTGAGCGATTATCTGATCGCGCGCTATCGTCAGAATCTGGCGACCGTCCTCGTGGCGGATGAAGCACATCACCTATCCGCCGAACTGCTTGAGGAAATTCGGCTTCTGACAAACCTGGAAACACCGCGAGAAAAATTGCTGCAGATCCTGCTAGTGGGACAACCGGAATTGGATGAGAAACTCGACTCGGTTGATCTGCGACAACTCAAGCAGCGTATTGCAATGCGCTCATATCTTGGCGCACTTGATCTAGACGAAGCGCGCGGATACATCGAGTGCCGTCTGCGTGTGGCGGGATGCGCGAGTTCTACCGAGCTGTTTCCGATGGAAACGGTTGTCGAGGTGCATCGCCAATCGCGTGGGATCCCGAGGCTGATCAATACGCTCTGCGAAAACGCACTTATTCACGGATATGCCGCACAGTCGAAAAGCATAACTCCTCTAACAATAAAGGTTGTCGCTGAGGATTTCCGCCTGAACGTAGTTCATCCTTCAACTAATCAGCAGCCAGGACAAAACGGACATTCAGCAGAAATCGAACGAGCGGCAAAGACGCTCCTTGATCTTTATGCGTCGTTGCGCAATGCTCAGGAACTCGAGCCAGATATGCGTGAAGCAGTCGGCGCCGGAGTGAGAAGAACATGAGCCGTATTTTTGACGCCTTACAAAGATCGGGAGCAGAGCAGAGCGGAATCGAATACCCAGACACGATATCGGTTGTGACTAAGGTGTTCGAAGCACCCGCCGCAAAGGAAACTCCAGCCAGTGCTTCCCCGGACTTTCCATCCATAGAAGTCTGTATCACCGGGCCAAGTCGGTTAGTGTTCCTCCTCGAACCGGAGAGTCTTGCCGCCGAGAAATTCCGCATGCTTGGAGTCCGATTGCGGCAACTGCAACAAAGCCGCCCCATCAAGAAAGTACTGGTGACCAGCACGATCGCGGAAGAGGGGAAGAGCCTGGTGTCTGCCAATCTGGCCTGTGTTCTGGCGCGAAGGAAGAGGCAAAGGGTCCTTCTAATTGAAGGTGACCTGAGAAGACCCGTGCTGGCCCAGCAGTTTGGACTGGATAAACCTGAGGGACTCACCGAGTGGCTGCGAGGCGACTCCGAGTCGGCCGGCAACATCTATCACCTCGAGGGGCCAGACTTCTGGCTGATGCCGGCGGGTCATCCTCCCACCAATCCTCTGGAACTCATGCAGTCCTCGCGCCTTTCCACCTTAATGGGACAAGTCTCATCCATGTTCGATTGGATCATCGTGGATTCACCCCCGGTACTCCCCCTTGCCGACACCACCGTTTGGGGGCGGTTGACCGACGGCGCTCTATTGGTGGTGCGGGAAGGAAAGACGGAAAAAACTCCGCTTGAGAGCGGTCTGGAGATCCTCAAGAAGGCAGACCTGCTCGGGGTTGTCTTGAATTCCAGTTCCAATGGGAATCATGACAACTACTACCAGCGATACGCCACCGCAGCCAAAGAAGCGAGAAACGTCGAGACATAGTCTTCCAGAATCAGTCCAGCGGAAATGCCCTCCCCTCGGTATTGCCACGCGTAGTCCTTTGTCCGTTGAGTCCGAACCGTTGAAGAAGCTAGGAGAAGAAGTGGTGACCTTGCGACCCTCATTTGAAGGTGTAGACCAAGATCGATTTGCCATGGACGCCAAGCCGGTGGCCGCTCGCAGCGGCGTCAGCGAGGAAGTATTTCATCGGATGATCTCTCTCGAAAGAAAGAGGACAGAGCGGTCGCACAAAGCCTTCCTTCTGATGCTGCTGGAGATGGGAGACGGGATATCAGCCAACAACGCCCAGAGCAGTCTGGCCAAGATTCTGGATGTGCTGTTTCCGGCGACCCGGGAAACGGATATCGTCGGCTGGTACAAGAATGGCCGTATCGTGGGCACGATGTTCACCGAAATTGACCTAGAAGCGAAGAAACAGATCCTAAGCTCTGTGCTGGCCCGAATCAGCCGCGCCCTGGAGGACAATCTCAACCCCGAGCAATTTAGTCAGATCAGCATCTCGTTTCACTGGTTCCCCGACGAGTGGCAGGTCACATCACGCATGCCGAACGTACCGGTGCTCTACCCCGATCTGGCGAGACGGGATCAGGCCAGGAGAATGTCTTGCATTCTGAAGAGGGCAATGGACATCTGTGGAAGTCTTTTTGCCCTTGTATTGACTAGCCCGATCTTTCTCCTGATCGCGCTAGCGGTCAAACTCACATCCAAGGGCCCCGTTTTCTTCCGTCAGCGGCGCGTCGGTCAATATGGCGTCCCGTTCCCCATGCTCAAATTCCGGTCGATGTATGCCAACAACAACTGCAGCCAGCATAAGGAATATGTTCTGCAGTTGATCGCCGGCGTTGCTGAAAAGAAGCCCTGCAACGGCAACGGACAGGGCGTCTACAAGCTCACTAATGATCCCAGGATCACGTCAGTCGGGGAGTTCTTGCGCCGGACCAGCCTGGACGAACTTCCCCAGTTCATCAACGTTCTGAAGGGCGAGATGTCTCTGGTTGGACCCAGACCTCCAATTGAGTACGAAGTAGATAAATACGACCTGTGGCACAGGCGGCGGGTGATGGAAGCTAAGCCGGGCATCACAGGCCTCTGGCAGGTCAATGGCCGGAATCGGCTGGCGTTCAACGAAATGGTTCGGCTTGACCTCATATACGCCAGGTCGTGGTCTCCCTGGCTCGACCTCAAAATCTTGTTGCGCACACCTCGAGCTGTCGTCGCAGGGGCTCGCTGAGCGCAGAAGGAGTGGAGCTTCGATGTTTTCGAATGGTAACGGCGCACTAGCAACTTTGGATTCTCCAGTACAGCGACCCTCAACTGGACGGATGAGCAGCACAATCAGGTTCGGGGTTGTCGGGTATGGCTATTGGGGACCGAACATCGTCAGAAACCTCCAAGGCATGAGCGGCGTAGAGATCGCAACGGTATGCGACAAGAGCTCCTCGGCCCGCAAACGGGCCCACCAGAACCATCCTCAGATTTACGTTACAGCCGACACCTCTGAGGTGATGACCTCGTCTGAGATTGATGCGGTAGCCATCGTCACCCCGGTGTGGACCCACTTTGAACTCGCTAAGGCGGCTCTTGAACATGGCAAGCATGTCTTCGTCGAGAAGCCGTTTACCAGCAACGTTCGCCAGGCGGAAGAACTGCTTGAGCTGGCCGAGAAAAAGAACTTGAAAATTATGGTGGACCACACCTTCCTGTTCACCGGAGCGGTGAAGAAAATCAAACAGCTGGTGCAGGAAGGCTTGTTAGGCAAGCTCTATTACTACGACTCGACCAGAGTCAACCTGGGACTCTTTCAACACGACATCAACGTCATTTGGGACCTCGCGCCCCATGATCTGTCGATCCTGGACCATGTGATTGAAAGCAATCCCGAAGCGCTGGTTGCAACCGGTCAGAAGCATCTCAATGGGCACGAAGATATCGCATTCATCACTCTCTACTTCCCCGATTCCGTCATCGCCCACGTCAACGTGAACTGGCTTTCACCGGTAAAGGTCAGGACGACCCTTATCGGGGGCGAGAAAAAAATGTTGGTCTGGAACGACCTCGAAGCCGACGAAAAGATCAAGGTCTATGACAAAGGCGTAGATATGAACAGCCGCGAGGGAGTTTACGAACTTCTCGTGAGCTATCGCTCCGGCGATATGTGGTCGCCGCACCTGGAGCAGGCTGAGGCGCTGCGCCTTGAGCTCGCGTATTTCGTCAAGTGCATCGCAGATGGCACCAGTCCGATCAACGATGGAGCCGCTGGTCTGCGCATCGTGCGCATGCTCGAAGCATCCACCAAGTCCCTGCGCAAGCGGGGCGCGCTTGTCTATCTGTGATCATTTGTGCGTTTGCTCGCGCCAACCCATACCGGAAACATTTCGAAGAACGTAGTGCCCCGCGGAGAATGTATGACAGCCAATACCCTCGACAAGACCGACGGCAAGTTTCTGTCCATTGCTGACGATGTCAAGCTTGGACAGAATGTGAAGCTGTCAAAGTTCATTAACCTCTACGGTTGCGAGATTGGTGACGAAACAAAGATCGGAGCCTTTGTCGAGGTCCAGAAGAGGGCAACTATCGGCAAACGTTGCAAGATCTCGAGTCATACCTTCATCTGCGAAGGCGTGACGATTGAAGACGGTGTCTTTGTTGGCCACGGGGTCGTGTTCATTAACGATAGTTACCCGCGGTCTACGAATCCCGACGGATCACTTCAGACCGAGCAGGACTGGCATGTGGAGCACACGTTGGTGAAAAAAGGCGCCTCCATCGGATCGGGAGCGACTGTTCTTGCAAATCTTGTTATTGGGGAGAACGCTATCGTTGGTGCGGGAAGCGTTGTGACCAAAGACGTTTCCGCCAATACGATCGTTGCGGGTAATCCGGCCCGAGTGTTGCGCTCCATCGAGTTGCCTTTGGAAGTAGCGAAGAAGTAATTGAATCTATCACGGTTTTCTAGGAAGGAAAGGAATTCATAATCTTATGAACTCTTCAGCGATCCAAGTTGAACCGATTCCCATGCTCGACCTGGGAGCACAGTACAGACCGATTCAAAATGAAATTAAAGCTGCAATCGATCGGGTATTGGAATCACAACATTTCATTCTCGGTCCGGAAGTGAAGGCGCTTGAGCAGGATGTTGCACGCTATTGTGGCCGCCAATTCGGCGTGGGAGTGGCTTCAGGCACGGATGCGCTGATTCTGGCATTATCGGCCTGCGGCGTTGGCCCCGGAGACGAAGTGATTCTGCCTTCGTTCACATTCATCGCGACCGCGGACTCCGTCAGTTTACTGGGCGGGAAGCCGGTCTTTGCGGATATCGACCCAGGCACGTTCTGCATCGATCCGGCCCAGGTGGCGCAAAAGATCACCAGTCGCACGAAAGCGATTGTGCCGGTTCACCTTTACGGGCAGACCGCGGACATGGACCCGATTCTTGAACTCGCCGCCAGGCACGACTTGTATGTCATCGAGGACACGGCGCAGGCGATCGGCGCCACTTATAAGGGCCGAAAAGCCGCGTCTATGGGCGACCTTGGCTGCCTGAGCTTTTTCCCCAGCAAGAACCTTGGCGCATACGGCGACGGCGGTATGGTTGTCACCGATTCCGAAGAAGTTGCCAAGCGGCTTCGATCCCTTCGTGCCCATGGCACAACCAAGAAATACTTCAGCGCAGAACAAGGCTGGAATAGCCGCCTCGACGAAATACAAGCCGCAATTTTGCGCGTAAAGCTGCGTTATCTCGATGGCTGGAACGCTGGCCGTCGGGACCGGGCCGCCCGTTATGATCGCCTGCTGCAGCAGGTTCCTTCGGTAGTTGCTCCCTATACTGCTCCGTCACGGGAGCATGTGTTCCATCAATATACGGTTCGAGTTCAGGAGCGCGACGCCATCTCCAAGGCGTTAGGCGAGCGCGGCATTCCCAGCACCGTTTACTATCCGACTCCCATCCACCTGCAGCCTATCTACGCGTCGTTGGGCTACAAGCAGGGGGATCTCCCGGAAACAGAAAAAGCGGCCAACGAAGCTCTGTCGCTGCCCATCTATCCTGAACTGACAGACACGCAGATCGACTCCGTGGTCGCCGGCCTGGCGGATGTGGTGCGGAAGTAGCTCGATCTTTCACCAAAACCAAACAGCATACACTCATGACTTTTGATCATATCCGCGATCTCGTGTCGATCGTCATCCCTGTATACAACGAGGAGACTGGAATCTCTCAGCTGCAAGAGAGGCTCGGCAATCTTCGAAGTGCCTGGGACAAGTCGGTCGCTCTCGAATTCATCTTCGTCGATGATGGCAGCTCTGACCGAACGGGCGTCCTTCTGCGTGAGACATTCGAAAACAACCCTAATGTTCAGGTCTTGGCTCATGTACACAACCGCGGCGTCGGCGCAGCGTTTCGCACCGGATTCAGCCGTTGCCGTGGATCGATCGTGTGCACGATCGACGCAGATTGCAGTTATGGCCCCGAGAACCTGCAGAGGCTGGTCGCGGCTCTGGAGACCGAGCGCGGCGACATTGCAGTCGCTTCCCCCTATCACCCCGACGGCACTGTGGAAGGTGTGCCGCAGTGGCGACTTGTCCTCAGTCGAGGTTGTTCGGCCCTCTATGGCCTGATCGCACCGGTTCGGCTTTACACCTATACCAGCGTCTTTCGGGCATACCGCAGCGAAGTTGTCGACTCGGTTCCATTCCAAGAAGACGGCTTTGTTTCGGCCTCGGAAATCCTCATCCGCGCTGCGGAAACCGGGTACCGTATTGTCGAAGTCCCCATGACATTGCATTCGCGAAAGATTGGGCACTCCAAGATGAAGATCCTGCGAACCGTTCGCGGTCACCTTCGCTTGATCGCCTCGACTCTCGCAAGAAGAATCCATCAAACCCTCCATGGGCCCGCTCAACCGGTAACCAGAACGAGCAAGTAATAAGGATCGAGTCCCCCCGCTCGTCTTTCATTCACAAATCAGAATTAAGGAGACGATGAGTCATGATTAAAGTCGGTGTGGCAGGACTTGGTGCCTGGGGTTGGAACGTCGCGAGAACCTTTGCTGACCTGAAAGACTGCGAACTCGTAAGTTGCTGTGACGTCGACCCGAAACGGACTAATTCTGCAAAGAAAGCATGGCCATGGGTTAACGTTGCAGCAGATTTCGACGAACTTCTACGGCAGGACTCCATCGAAGCCGTGATAATTTCATCGCCGGCGGTTACACATTACGAGCTTGCAAGGAAGGCTCTTCTTGCCGATCGCGATGTGTTTATTGAGAAGCCGTTCACGCTCAATGTAGCGCATGCCGAAGAATTGGCAGAACTGGCCGACACGCGCCGGAAGGTCCTGATGGTCGGGCATCTGCTCGAGTATCACCCGGTCGTTCGCCGGCTAAAGTCGATGATCCAGAGTGGCGAACTGGGCGAGGTCTATTACATCTACACTCAGCGAGTGAATCTTGGCAGGATTCGCGGGGATGAAAACGCGCTCTGGAGCTTTGCTCCGCATGATATTTCGCAAATTCTTTACATGCTCGAGATGGAACCGATTGACGTCAGCGTCCGCGGTCAGAGCTTCATTCAAGATGGCATCGAGGATGTCGTCTTTCTGAGTCTGTACTTCGAGAACCGCATCATGGCGCACATTCACCTGAGCTGGCTTGACCCGCACAAGGTTCGCAAAACCACGGTAGTGGGCGCCAACAAAATGGTGGTCTTCGATGACACGGAAGCTTCAGAGAAGCTGCGCGTCTATAACAACCACGCGGAAGTTCCTTCTATCCGCAGCTATGGAGACTCTATCCAGGTGCGGTTTGGAGACATCCTGATTCCGCGCGTGGAAACAACCGAACCACTCAAGATCGAGTGCCAGCACTTCATCGACTGCGTGCGCGACCGCAAGGTTCCCTTGAGCGATGCCCAAGACGGTCTTCGAGTGATCCGCATCCTGCAAGCCGCCCAGGAATCGATGGAGCATGACGGTCAACCAGTTCGTATTCGGAGGAATAATTCTAATGACAAGCTACGTCCAGCCACTTCTGAGTCATCTTATACACCCATCATCCAAGATCGGAGATGGCACGCTCTGCGGGCATAACACAGTCGTCCTGGAAAATGTTCAAATCGGCCGAAACTGCCAGATCGGGCATGGAGTGGTCATTCATGCTGACACGATCATCGGCGACAACGTACGCATCGACGATAATTCGGTAATCGGCAAACTGCCGATGAAAGCAGCCCTAAGCGCGATCACACGCGAGCAGGTTCTCCCGCCGTGCGAGATCGCAGATGCTTGCATCATTGGCGCCCTCACCGTGCTCTATCGTGGCTGCAAACTCGGCACTAAAGTCATGGTTGCTGACCTGGCTTCTGTCCGCGAAGATGTCGAGATCGGGGAGTACACGATCATCGGTCGCGGCGTTACCGTGGAGAACAAAGTGAAGGTGGGCAAACGCTGCAAGATCGAAACCGAAGCGTACATTACCGCTCTGTCAGAAATCGAGGATGGATGCTTCATTGCCCCCGAGGTCAGCTTCACAAACGACAACTTTCTGGGTCGCACCAAAGAACGATTCAAATACCACAAAGGTGTCACGCTCAGACGAGGAGCGCGTGTCGGAGCCAACGTCACCTTCCTCCCGGGGGTGACCGTCGGTGCAGATGCGCTGGTAGCTGCCGGCTCTGTCGTCACGCGCGATGTGCCGGCAAAAAAGATTGTCGTCGGATCCCCCGCAAAAGTATGGCGCGACGTTCCGGCCGAGCAACTGTTGGACAATCAGTAATCCATGTCATTGCGCATTCTCTCAATCGTCGGGGCGCGGCCGCAGTTCGTTAAGGCTGCCATGGTGGTGGAGGCGGTTCGTGCCCATAACCGTCTGCATAAGGGTGAGCACCGCCTCCTCCACACCCTGGTCCACACCGGGCAGCATTACGATCACAATCTTTCAGACGTCTTCTTCGAGCAGATGCCGCTGCCTAAACCCAAGTACAACTTGGGCGTAGGCTCGGGTACTCATGGCAAGCAAACTGGACAACTACTGGTGGGCATAGAAGAAGTGCTGCTGAAAGAGCAGCCGGACGTGGTCATGGTCTACGGAGACACGAACTCGACTTTGGCCGGCGCACTGGCAGCGTCTAAGTTGGGAATGACCGTGGCACACGTGGAAGCTGGATTGAGAAGTTTCAATCGAGCGATGCCGGAAGAAATCAACCGCGTGCTCACCGACCATGTCTCGGATTTTCTCTACTGTCCGACCACCACCGCAGTCAGGCACCTCGCCGACGAAGGAATCACACGGGGGGTACAACTCTCGGGCGATGTGATGCTCGACGCTGTCCTGAACTTTCAGCAAATCGCTGACAAGCGTTCGCACATTCTGACCACACTCGGTCTGGCAGAAGGTAATTACATTCTGTTTACCGTGCACCGCGCAGAGAACACCGACTCCGAAGAGAACTTGGTCAACATCTTCGAATTACTCGCGAAAACGCGCTATCCGGTAGTGTTTCCGATTCACCCACGGACGCGCATCCGCACCACGCAGGTTTCCGCACTTCAGGCCCTGCTCACAAAGGTCTCGCACTCCCCGAATGTCTTGATGATTGATCCGGTTTCCTATCTTGATATGCTCGCGCTCGAGAGTCATGCCCGCATCGTGATGACCGATTCTGGTGGGGTTCAAAAGGAAGCTTACTTCCTCGGCGTTCCCTGCCTGACTCTGCGCAACGAAACGGAGTGGGTGGAAACACTCGAAGGCGGGTGGAATCAGCTAGTGAATGTCACCTCTGGCCAAGCCCATCCCCTGCTCGATAGTTTATGGAACAAGAACGGAGTATATCCGTCCAGCTCACGCGATCTCACTCTGTTTGGCGCGGGCCATGCGGCGGAAGTACTGATTCGTCAATTGGTCGATTCTACATCGCAGGCAGGTAACTAAACTTATGGCGCAAAAGAAAGTCATGATCACCGGTGCAGCAGGCTTCCTGGGTTCGCACCTATCGGATGTGCTCCTGGAACGTGGTTACCACGTGATTGGAGTCGACAACCTATCACACGGCAGCCTGGAGAACCTGCGACCAGCGATGGGGCACCGGGATTTCGAATTTCACCAACTCGATGTGTGTAACCTGGATGCAGTGCGAAAGGTCGCAACGGGTGTTTCGTCAATCGCCCATCTGGCGGCCTTCAAGATTCCGCGCTACGGAAAGGCAATCGATACTCTGCTGATCAACTCGCAGGGCGGCCACAACATGCTGCAGCTTGCTGTCGAGCAGAAGGCAAAGTTCATGCTGGCCTCGACTTCGGATGTGTACGGTAAGAATCCGAACATACCTTTTTCCGAAGACGACGACCTGGTTCTGGGATCGTCCACCATCGCTCGCTGGGCCTACGCTTCCTCGAAGCTTTTCGATGAGCATCTGGCCTTTGCCTTTGCCGACGCTTATGGGATACCGGTCAGCGTTGTCAGGATTTTCGGCTCTTACGGGCCGCGCCAGAATCTGACCTGGTGGGGAGGCCCCCAGTCGGTCTTCATCGAAGCCATTTTTCGTGGAGAAGCAATTCCGATTCACGGCGATGGGATGCAAACTCGCAGCTTCACTTATGTCTCCGATACGGTGCGAGGACTCGCAGCGGTTCTGGAAGACGGGCCTCAAGGGGAGATCTTCAACATCGGAAGCACCCACGAAGTCACCATCGTGGACCTGGCGAGGCTGATTCACCGCCTCTCCGCAAGCGAGCGCCCCCTCGATCTGCACTTTATCCCCTACAACGAAATTGACGGTCGCAAGTACGAGGACGTCCGCCGCCGAGTGCCGGATGTTAGCAAAGCAAATCGGGTATTAGGATTCGCGGCGCAAGTCAGCCTTGAGGAAGGATTGCGGCGCACGATCGAATGGCAACGTCAAGTCTCTCCGAGTAAGGTTGCTCCGAGTCAGGCTCCTGTGAGTCAGGTTCTAGTGCCTGCCGTTTAGCGATCCACACTAATCAAAACTCCTTCTAAGGCTAAAACTTTCCGATGAATTCTAATCTTGCGAATAGTGAAATTGCGGCGTCCCCATTGTTAATGGAGGCGCCTGAACAAATGGAACGGCGTAGTCCGCTGGCGATGCTACGTCACTGGTGGGTGCCGTTTTCGGCGTCATCGGTTTTTGTGGTGTCCGGCCACCTTCTCATCAAGTCCGGATTGAGTGCCGCAGCCCTGGGGGGCGTTTCCGGTCCGGCCTGGGTGCGGGTCTTCAACTCTGTGCTCCAACCGCAGGTTGCCGGCGGATTGATTGTGTACCTGCTTGGATCCCTCTGCTGGATGGCTGCTGTTGCTCAGCAGGAAATCAGCTTCCTCTATCCGCTTTCCAGTATCAACTACGTGCTAGTCGTATTCGCCAGTTCGGCGTTCTTCCACGAATCGCCGTCTGTACGGCGGTTATCCGGAGTGGCACTCATTGTCCTGGGCATGGTGCTGATGAATCGCAAATCGCGAGGTAGCCAGCAATGAGCCCGAAACTGATGATCTGGATTAGCGTGACCTTGAGTGCGGTCGCGCAAATTTTCCTGAAGCAGGGACTTAGCAGGTTGCAGCAAAACCGAAACGGCGGCGGAATCGGCTCCTTGATTCTCGGCGTTGTTCGCCAAGCGTATGTCTGGCTGTGGGGAATCTGCTTCGTTCTGGCGACTGCTCTGTGGCTGCTCGGACTTCAGAAACTTGAGCTTTCCTACGCGTACCCGCTGGTCGCTTTCGGATACGTTCTGGTCAACATCCTCTCAGCGCTATTCTTTCACGAATCGGTCAATCGGAATCGCTGGATCGCCGTGGCAGTGATCGGCCTGGGCGTCATGCTGATCGCGGGTAGCTAACTCGACATGAATCGTACTCAAAACATATCTGGCATGAAGGTCGCAGTGCTTGGCGGTGGAATCACCGGCCTTACGACGGCGTTCTATCTGCTCCGAGCGGGAGCGGATGTAACGGTCATCGAAGGCCGTGGCCAACTCGGCGGCTTGGCCACCTATTTCAACTTTGGCGAATTCTGGTGGGACAAGTTCTACCACTGCATTCTTACCTCCGACGGTCCACTGCTTCAGTTGATCGACGACCTCGGACTGACCCCGAGCCTGCAATGGAATCCGACTAAGGTTGGATTCTTCGCAGACGAGAAGCTTTACTCGATGAGCACCAGCCTGGACTTCCTGAGGTTCCGTCCGTTGAGCCTCTGGCAAAAGGCCCGGCTTGCCCTGGGTATTCTCTATACGTGCCGGATCAAAGACTGGCATTCGCTTGAGGGGACGTTGGCTACAGAGTGGCTCACCCGCGTTTTTGGTGAGAAGAACTACCAGAAGATGTGGGGACCGCTGCTCAAATGCAAGCTCGGAGGGTGTCGTGAGCAGGCTTCCGCCGCATTCATCTGGGCAACGATCACGCGCCTGTACTCGACCAGAGACAAGAACGGCAGCCAGCAGGAGCGTCTGGGATACGTGCAAGGTGGCTACCGCACGGTTTTTGAGCGATTGGTAAAGGCCGTGTCCGCGCTGGGTGGACACATTGTGACGGACACTCCCGTCAGACATATTGCGTCTCACGATGGATGTCTTGAACTCGAGTTAGACGGTGGGAGGCAGCGCTTCGACCGGGTCGTCGCAACCATTCCCAGCCAGCCCTTGGCCGCCATTACGCCTAACTTGAGCGACGACTACCGGCGGAAGCTGAATGCAGTCACATATCTGGGAATCGTGTGTGTGACTCTGGTGCTAAAGCGCAAGCTGAGCCCCTTTTACGTTACAAACCTTGCCAGTGAGGATTTTCCTTTTACCGGCGTTATCGAGATGACGAACCTGATCTCGACCGATGAGACCCAGGGACGTCATCTAGTTTACCTTCCAAAGTACACTTCGCCCGGCGACCCCTTATTTGAGGCGTCCAATAACGAGATCTGGGCGGTGTTTCGCAAACACTTGATGCGCGTCGTTCCCGATTTTCAGGATAGTGACATCGAGCAGCGCTTCACGTTTCGTGAGCGCTTCGTGCAGCCCGTCCCCACGCTGCACTACTCGGAGATCGTCCCCGAGATGGAAACCGGCGTTGAGGGTCTCGTTCTGGCGAATACGACCCAGATCATCAACTCGACGCTGAACAATAACGCCATGGTCAAGATTGCACGCCAGGCAGTCGAACAAATTGCGAAGTCGTCGGTTCGTCAATCTTCTGAGCGAGATGCGATACCCACCACGATGGCGTAACGCAGCCGCAAATCTGCAATTCCTCTGTATCAAGACTGAAATACGAACAAAAAATAAAAGATTCTTATCACAAAGAGTCTAGGAGCGTAACTACGATGCGCCGATTAAATTCTCTCATTGTGTTCTGTGTGCTGCTTCTAACCTGCGGACTGGCTGCGCAATGTTCTCCTTGCACGATCTGGACCTCCGCCACGGTACCGACGATTGCCGATTCTGGCGAATCGGCCAGTGTCGAGCTGGGAGTAAAGTTCCGCGCCGATTCCACGGGCTATGTCACTGGGGTCCGCTTCTACAAAAGTGCGGCCAATGGCGGAACCCATATCGGCAACCTCTGGGATTCCTCGGGCACACTCCTGGCAACCGCTCAGTTTACCGGGGAGAGTGCGACAGGGTGGCAGCAAGCGAACTTTAGCACTCCGGTGCTGATCATGGGCGGGACGACTTATGTGGCTTCGTACTTCACGCCACTCGGCCACTACGCGTTCGACATGGCCTTTTTTGGCTCGTCTGGAGTGGACAGCACACCGCTGCACGCCCTCGCGGACGGCCTTGATGGCGGAAATGGTGTATACACTTATGCGTCCACCACCAGCTTCCCGATTTCCAGCTATAACTCTACCAACTACTGGGTCGACGTCGTGTACGTTCCCCAGGGCTCGACGGTGCCGCCAACGGTGACGGCGACTTCTCCGGTAAACGCTGCGGGCGGAGTTTCCGTAGTCGCCCCACTGAGCGCCTCGTTCAGTCTCGGGATGGACCCGACGACCATCAACACCACTACATTCCAGTTACTCGATCCCACTAATACGCCCGTTCCGGGAACCGTGTCTTACGTTGCGGCAACCACGAGCGCGATCTTCCAGCCCAGCGTCAACTTGGCTTACAGCACCACGTATACCGCCGTAATCCGAGGCACAGCTAAAGACTTCTTTGGAGACAATCTAGGCGTCGATTTCAGTTGGAGTTTCACGACTGCCAGCGCTCCCACTTTTTCTCTATGTCCGTGCACAATCTGGTCAGCGACAACGCTGCCCGGTTTGCAGGATTCAGGAGACGGGAACGCAGTCGCACTCGGCGTAAAATTTCGCGCCGATCTGAACGGCTACATCACCGGCATCCGCTTCTATAAGAGCGCTGCAAATACTGGAAGTCACATTGGTAACGTGTGGACGACCGGCGGTGCGTTGCTCGGCTCCGCTAGCTTTAGCGGAGAGTCCAGCGCAGGCTGGCAGCAGGCAACCTTCTCTTCACCGATTCCGGTGACGGCAGGAACGATCTACGTTGCGTCGTACTTCACCTCGACCGGACACTACTCCTTCGACCAGAATTACTTCGCAATCGGAGTCGACAACGTACCATTGCACGCTCCTTCGAGCGGCGCCAGCGGCGGCAATGGCGTCTACATTTACAGCCCGACCAACGCATTTCCGAATTCGAATTACAACGCAAGCAATTACTGGGTCGATGTCGTGTATGTGCCGCAGAACTCGTCGGCACCGCCCGTCATCCTCTCCACTGCGCCGGGCAACGGCACGACCGGTGCGGCCCTGAATGCGGCAGTATCGGTGCAATTCAACGAGCCGATGGATCCGTCGACGATCACGGCGAGCGCTTTTCAGCTTGTCGATTCCTCGAACAGCGCGGTGTCTGGAACCGTGAGCTATGTTCCTGCCTCTGCGTCGTTGGTTTTTCAACCTAGTTTGAGCCTGATTCCCCAGACGATGTACACGGCGACGGTGCGCGGCACTGTACGAGACACCTTTGGCAACGCTTTAGGAAATGATCAAAGCTGGAGTTTCACTACAGCGCCCCCACCAGGAGATAGTGGACCGGGTGGGCCAATCCTGGTGATTGCAAGTTCCGTCAATCCGTTCTCGCGCTACCTCGGCGAGATTCTGCTGGCTGAAGGAATGAACGAGTTTCTGGTCAAGGACATTACCACTGTTACACCAGCTGTCCTCAGTCAATATGACATTGCAATTCTTGGTGACTTCACCCTCACCAGTAACCAAGCGTCCATGCTCAGCACATGGGTAAATGGTGGTGGAGGCTTGATTGCAATGCATCCCGACCCGCAGTTGGCGAGCTTACTCGGATTGACTCCAACCGGGCAAAGTTTGGCCGAGGCTTATTTCCGCGTCAACACGCAAACCGCCCCAGGAAGCGGCATTTACAGTCAGCCGATGCAGTATCACGGAAGCGCCGATCTCTATAATCTCAGCGGCGCGGCGGCCCTGGCGACGCTCTATTCGAACTCGACGACAGCCACGACCGCTCCGGCCTTAACGCTGGCGAATGCGGGTGCAGGACAGGCAGCCGCGTTCACTTACGATCTGGCAAGATCTATTGTCGAACTCCGGCAGGGCAACCCGGCATGGTCCGGACAGGAACGCGTCAATTACGTGGATCCGGCGACCGGCACGGTGCAGATTCGGTCCGCCGATCTCTTCTTCGGAAATGCATCGTTCGATCCGCAGCCAGACTGGGTCAACCTGGTCACACAGGTCCAGATTCCCCAGGCGGACGAGCAGCAGCGACTCCTGGCAAACATGATCCAACTCATGAATGCCTCTCGCAAACCTCTGCCACGTTTCTGGTATCTGCCGAGCGGCTTCAAAGCTGCGGTCATCATGACCGGCGACGATCACGGAGCGAATGGAACGCAGACGCGCTTCGACACTTATATCGCGGAATCGCCTGCGAACTGCTCCGTTCCCGATTGGACTTGCGTCCGCGCGACATCCTACATCTTCCCGGCCAACGTCACAGTAGCGAACTATACCAACTACATCGCGCAAGGATTCGAACTTGCCAACCACTCGGATAATGACCCCACCTGCACGAACTTCACGCCTGCGTCTCTTGATGCGTCCATCACCGCATCGCTGGGACGCATGACCCAGTACTTCCCACTGGCGCCGCCCTCGCAGACAAACCGTACGCACTGCGTCTTGTGGAGCGACTATGATTCTGAGCCCACCATACTTCTGAATCATGGCATCCGTCTGGACACCACGTACTACTACTGGCCGGATTTGTGGGTTCAAGGCCGTCCTGGACTGTTCACCGGGTCGGGATTACCCATGCGTTATGCCGACCGCAACGGTAACACGATTAACATCTATCAGGCTCCGACCCAGTTCCCGGATGAAACGACGACCTTCGTCTGGCCGGATAATGCCAACACCATAATGGACAATGCTCTCGGGTCACAGGGTTTTTATGCTGTGATCACCTTGAACCTGCACACTGATACAGCCATCGATTACTATTCCAACGACATCGTGGCGTCAGCTCAGTCGCGTGGCATTCCCGTTGTGTCGGCGCTGCAAATGCTGACCTGGCTGGATGGCCGCAACAATTCCACGTTTAGGGGTATTTCATGGTCGGCGAACACTCTGAGCTTTACGGTGGGCGCCGCCAGCGGTGCGCGGAACCTTCAAGTGATGGTTCCGGCGACCACACCTTCAGGAAACCTGGCCAGCCTTACGCTGGCAGGAGCGCCGGTTACATATTCGCTACAGACCATCAAGGGCCTGCAGTACGCCGTGTTCCTGACAACCGGCGGAGCCTACCAGGCGACGTACACCCCGACTCACTCGCTGTCGGGCACGATCAGCGGGTCCGGCGGAAGTGGGGCGACCGTGGCTTTGAGCGGCACGGCGTCGGCGACAACAACGGCAGACGCTTCCGGCAACTTCACGTTCAACAACCTGGTGGATGGCACGTACACGGTGACACCCAGCTATTCCGGATACACCTTCACACCAGCCAACCGGAGCGCATCGCTGAATGGCTCAAACGTCGTCGGCGTAAACTTCTCGTCCGTACTGATCACCTATTCGATCTCGGGGACGATCAGCGGCGCAGGTGGTAACGGGGCAACCGTGAGGTTGAGCGGAGCTGCCGCGGCCACGACCACGGCCAGTGCTTCGGGAACTTACTCGTTCTCAGGCCTGGCCAATGGCGCCTACACGGTCACGCCCAGCAAGACGGGCTTCACCTTTACTCCGTCAAGCCAGAGCGTAACTGTGAGCAACGGCAACGGGACGGCGAACTTTGGTACCCTGACCTTCGCCATTTCGGGCACAGTTAGCGGGACGGGCGGAAATGCCGCGACCGTCACGCTGAGCGGAGGGGCAACGGCTACGACCACGGCCAGTGCTTCAGGAACTTACTCGTTCTCGGGCTTGGGCAACGGAGCCTACACGGTGACGCCCAGCAAGACGGGCTTCAGCTTTACTCCCACAACCCAGAACATAACCGTAAACAACGCTAGTGTTAGCGCTGTGAACTTCGCAACCGTGACGTACAGCATTTCGGGAACGATCAGTGGCGCGGGCGGAAATGCTGCAACCGTCACCCTGACTGGTGCGGCGACAGCAACAACGACAGCCAGTGCATCGGGTAGCTACACTCTCTCAGCGCCAAGCAATGGCGCGTACACAGTCACGCCGAGCAAGACCGGCTACACCTTTAACCCAACCAGCCAGGCCGCGACCGTGAGCGGTGCGAACTTGACTGGCGTAAACTTTACGTCCACCGCCATACCGGCTGCTCAGCTCTCTCCTGCGTCGATCAACTTCGGAACGGTTCTCTACCTTTCGAATTCGTCGAACAGCACAGTTACGCTTCGGAATACGGGCGGCGCTACGCTGACCATCAGTGCAATCGCTACAACCGGAACGAATCCTGGCGACTTCGTGATATCGTCGCAGACCTGCGGAACGACGCTGGCAGCGAACGCAACGTGCACCGTGAGCCTGCATTTCACGCCGCAGGCTGCGGGTGCGCGCGCGGCGGCACTCACCTTTACGGATAATGCGGCCAACAGTCCTCAGAGCGTTTCTCTCACTGGAACCGGCACCATGGTTGGGCTCAGTTCCAAGAGCATCACATTTGGCGCCGGTTTGGTGGGAACCACCAGCACCGCCAGCAACGACATTCTCACTAATGCCGGTCCGAGTTCGCTAGCGATCTCTGGAATCACGATTACCGGCACTAACCCCGGAGATTTTTCTCAGACGAGTAATTGCGGTACGACTTTGGCTGCGAAAGGGACCTGCACGATTGCGATTCGTTTCACTCCGACTGCAAGGGGCATTCGATCGGCCACGCTTCGCGCTACTGATTCCGACCCGACGAGTCCACAGCTAGTCACGTTGACGGGCGTGGGCCTGTAACGGCAGGACGAACCCGGGTGACGGCCACACGGCCCCTACCTCCCCCGCATTGAAATTACGAGTCCTACACCAGCTTTTGCTAGATCTTAATGGAGGCTTAAAGTGAGCGTGTCCAGCATTCCTTTTCTAGATCTCATCACTCCTCATGTTGAACTTGAACAAGAGCTGACCAAAGTCCTGCAGCAGGCGCTGCGCTCCGCCGGATTCATCGGCGGTCCAATGGTCGAGGACTTCGAGAAAGCGTTCGCCTTTTTTTGCGAAACCAAATGCGCCGTGGCCGTCAGCAGCGGTACGGATGCTCTGCGCTTCGCTCTGATGGCAGTTGGTGTTCGCCCCGGCGATGTCGTGGTAACTGTGCCCAATACGTTCATAGCTACGACTGAAGCCATTTCTCAAGCCGGAGCTTTTCCGGAATTTGTCGATGTCGACGAGCATACCTACAACATGGATCCGGAGAAACTGCGAGGGTACCTAAGCGAAAGCTGCACTCAAGACTCTTGGGGCAAACTGATCAGCCGCCGCAGCGGGCGCCCGGTGACCGCAGTTATTCCAGTCCATCTTTATGGACAGATGGCTGACATGGACGCCATCATCGAACTCTCCGAGCGTTATGGCCTGGCTGTGATCGAAGACGCCTGCCAGGCTCACGGGGCACAATATTTCTCCCGCAAACAGAATCGCTGGTTCATGGCGGGTTCCATGGGCCGGGCCGCGGCTTTCAGTTTCTATCCTGGAAAGAACCTGGGGGCATGCGGGGAGGCAGGAGCGGTCACGACCAACGAACTAGGTCTCGCCGCCACAGTCCGGATGATTCGCGACCACGGGCAAGCCAAGAAGTACTTTCACGAGATCGAGGGCTACAACGGCAGATTGGACGCGATTCAAGCCGGTTTCCTTCACGTCAAACTGAAACATCTCAGCGATTGGAACAGAGCCCGTCGCGAACGAGCAGCGGATTACAACCGCCGGTTCGAAGCTGCCGGACTGCCGGTGGCAATTCCGTTTGAGCCTTCATGGTCGCGCGCCGTCTATCACCTTTATGTCGTGCGCACCGACGACCGGGAGGGTCTAATGGCTTTCCTAAAAGACAAGAACATCAGCACTGCAATTCACTATCCCGTTCCGTTGCATCTGCAGAAAGCCTATTCAAGGTTAGGTTACAAAGAGCGCGACTTCTCGGTCACCGAACGGGTCGCATCTGAAATTGTCTCGCTGCCCATGTTTCCTAACCTGACCGTCGATCAGCAGTTTAGAGTTGTTGACGCGGTTGCGGGTTTCGCCGCGGCAAAAAGGGAAATGGAAACTGTGAGTGCCTTCCTCTAGTCCGAAAGTGCAACCTTCATACAAGGCAACAGCCTTGGTGAAATCTCCGGTGTTCCCAGCCGGACAGGTTTCGTTAGAACCGGCGCCTGTTCGGCCGACATCGGGATTCCGAGGGCGCCACCTCAACGGCGGAAAGCCTTTGATCTGATCGCTATGCTTCCCAAGTACATTCTCATCACTCCCGCGCGGAACGAAGTTGAGTTCATCGAATTGGCGCTAAAGTCAGTCGTAGCCCAGACTGTTCTGCCAGTTAAATGGGTGATCGTCAGCGACGGTTCCACGGATGGGACCGACGCTCTCGTGCGCAAGTACGCAGAAGAGCACGCGTGGATCGAATTGATACGAACGCCCGACAGGGAGAGTCGACACTTCGCTGGCAAGGTTGCCGCTTTCAATGTCGGGCTTGCGCAGGTCCGGGACCTTGACTATGACGTGATCGCGTGCATGGATGCGGATCTGTCTTTCGACAATGACTATTTCGAGTTCTTGTTGCAGAAACTCAATCAAGATCCAATGCTGGGGCTTGTTGGAACACCCTTCCGGGAACTGTCTCGTGAGACCTACGATTACCGTTTTGTAAGCATCGAGCATGTGTCTGGGGCTTGCCAGGTGTTCCGTCGCGAATGCTTCAAAGCCATCGGCGGGTATGTTCCCATCAAGGGCGGTTCGATTGACCATGTGGCCGTTATTACGGCCAGAATGAAGGGTTGGAAGACGCGGACATTCTCGGAGAAGTTCTGCATGCACCATCGCACAATTGGAACCGCCGAGGTGGGTACGATTCGCGCCCGCTTCAAGTACGGCATCAAGGACTACGCGATTGGAAATGCACCGCTCTGGGAATTCTTCCGAACCGTATATCAGATGACCCACCGCCCCTTGCTGCTAGGCGGACTGGCCCTTGGCTGCGGCTATGTCTGGGCGTGCTTAAGAAAAGTTGAAAGGGCCGTGTCTCCGGAGTTGATGGCCTTCCATCGTAAAGAACAGATGCGGCGGATCAAGAAGCTTCTGCTGAAAGATGTTCCCTTCCCCGGTGCCAGCTTGTGTAAACCTCCGGCACACTTCTAGCGCATTTGGATCCAGCACAAAGAGGCGCCGCACAAACTCGTGTGTCGCGAGCCTATCCCTGATGAACATGGAAACTGGTCTGATTACTACTCCCTCCTTAGCACCGGCTGAAGGTCAACGTGTGGACGTTAAACCCCAGACAGGATTGATTGTGAATGCCGATGACTGGGGGCGCGACCGGCAGACAACCGACCGGATCCGCGAGTGCGTTTCATGCCGGTCTGTGTCGGCGACCAGTGCTATGGTGTTCATGAGAGATTCGGAACGCGCTGCGTACATAGCCAGCGAGTGTGGAGTCGACGTAGGCCTTCACCTGAATTTCACTACGGAATTCTCGTCCCCAAGCTGCCCGAGTCGTTTGCTCGAACGTCAAAGGCAGGTGGGGGCCCACCTGAGACGGAATCGATTCGCGCCTGTTCTTTTCCACCCTGGACTGATGGATACCCTTCACTACCTGGTTCAGTCCCAGCTCGAGGAGTTCAATCGGCTATACGGCCGTCCGGCCCAGCGGATTGATGGTCATCATCACATGCACCTTTGCGCCAATGTGCTGTACGGGAAGCTGCTCCCTGTAGGTACGCTGGTGCGCAGGAATTTTTCGTTCCGGCCGGGCGAAAAGAGTTTCGTGAATCGCTTTTACCGACGTTTTGTAGATTCCAGATTGGCTACCCGGCATCAACTGGTTAATTTCTTGTTCGCGTTGTCGCCGCTGGAGCCTCCCGCTCGTCTTCAGCGCATCTTCGCAACCGCGCGTGCGGCGGTGGTCGAACTCGAGACCCATCCGGTCAACGCAGATGAGTATAAGTTTCTGACCGAGGGCGAGATGCTTCGGCAGGCCAACGATATTTTGATTCATCAGGGATTCGCCTCTCTAAGACAGGTCGGATCTTCACCGTACCGGCCTGCGCGGCAAGTGAACATCAACTAAATCGTCCGAGAGTGGCAACTGCACTCGTTTCCGGGTACCGGATTCAAATTGAGAGAGACTATGACGGTGGAGAAAATTGAGATTAGCGCCAAGGGACAGTGGTTTCATGTCCCGGCGCTCCGTATTGGCAGCAAGCACATTATTGTCAGAGGGAAATGGCTCAAGATCGCCATCGTGCACGATGAGGAGTGGCTCGAGACGGAGGTGGAGGATCCGCAATACTGCGCCTCGCGGCTGAAAAATGAGACCTCCCATGATCTGCGAGCGGATATCTTCTCGTTCACACAAAAGATTCCCGCGACCCGGCCGAAATACGAGTATGCGTATGAGTGGGACAGCGTAGCTGTTGTCGAGATCGAAAGTTTCAAGCATTGGTGGGAGAACCTGCCGCAGGAAACTCGAAAGAATGTACGCAGGGCTGAAAAACGTGGGGTCTCCACGAAAATACGGGCTTTTGACCAAAACCTTCTGCAAGATCTGTTGGTCCTTAACAACGATTCCCCGGTCCGCCAGGGCAAGGTTTTCACGCACTACGGTAAGACTCTCGAACAGGTCGCGAAAGATCAGCGTGACTTCCTTGATCGCAGCGATTACATTTGTGCCTATCACGACGAAGAGCTGATCGGAGTGATAAAACTGGTATATCGCGGCGATGTTGCTTCCATCCTGACTTTCCTTCCAAAGGCCAGCCACAATGACAAAAGGCCGGCCAACGCCATGATCGCGAAGGCCGTCGAACTGTGCGAACAAAAGGGAATCCGGTACCTCACCTACGGGATGTTCAATTATGGTAATAAAAAAGACACTCCCTTGCGAGAATTCAAAATCCGGAACGGATTCCAGGAAGTCCTCGCTCCCCGCTTCTATATTCCCCTCACGTATCGGGGGGCGCTTGCGATAAAGTTAGGATTGCACCGCGGGTTGATTGGAATGCTTCCCCACAGCGTCATTACCTTTCTGGTCGCGGTGCGCGCTAAATGGTATGGTCTTCGAATGAGCCGGTGTAGCTCAACGTCAGAGCGGTCGACCTGTAATCGGCAGATGGAGCGTTCAAGTCCTCCCGCCGGCTCCAACCTCTCTTCCTCCTCCAATTATTCATCCGCAAATCCGTCCTGAGTCTCCTCCGTTAGAACTGATTCCTTCTATATGCCTGGAATTGTAGGTTTCATCACGAAAGGCCCAAGAAGCATGGCGGAGCCGCGCCTCCACCAGATGGTGAAGGCCATTCACCACGAGGCTTTCTATTCGAGCGGAACCTGGATCGACGAAGAACTCGGGATGTACGTCGGATGGACCGTGCGCTCGGGCTCCTTCTCTGACGGCATGCCCCTTTGCAACGAAAAGGGGGACGTCACTCTTGTTTTTTCAGGGGAAGAATACTGTCAGCCCGGGACTGCGACTCGACTCGAAGATCGCGGACATTCCTTGGATGTCAAGCCTGCTTCTTATCTCGTCCACCTGTACGAAGACAATCCGCGTTTCCTCCCGCAACTCAACGGCTTGTTTCATGGGCTGATGGTCGATCGGACTCGGCGTACCGCTTTGCTGTTTAACGATCGCTACGGCATGCATCGACTGTACTATCACGAGTCCAAGGACGGGTTGTATTTTGCCGCCGAAGCGAAGGCGATCCTGGCGGTGTTGCCAGAATTGCGGCAGCCGGACCAGAAAAGTCTTGGCGAGTTCGTCTCCTGTAGTTGTGTGTTGGAAGATCGTACGATCTTTCAGCAGATCCGAGCCTTGCCGGCAGCTTCTGTATGGGTCGTGCAGGACGGGATGGTTCAGAAGAAGGAAACCTATTTCCAGCCCCAGGAGTGGGAAGAGCAGGAGGCCCTTGAACCCGAGCCTTTCTACCTGCAACTTCGGCAAACCCTGTCGCGCAATCTGCCACTCTATTTTCAGAGCAACGAACAGAGTGGAATTGCGCTGACTGGCGGGCTCGACACCCGCGTAATCATGGCATGGCACGAGGCACAAAGAGGGACTCTTCCCTGCTACACATTCGGAGGAATGTTTCGTGACTGCCGAGATGTCAAGGTGGCTCGCCGAGTGTCTCAGCAGTGCGGCCAAGCCCATCAAGTCATTCAAGTCGGGGACGAGTTCTTGCGCCAGTTTCCCCACTACGCCGAGCGGACCGCCTACTTGACGGAAGGTGCCGTGGACGTGTATCGCGCTCCCGACCTGTACGTGAGCGAGAGAGCGCGCCGGATTGCGCCCGCCAAGGTCGTCGGAACCTATGGGAGCGAGATCGTTCGCCATGCGGTCATGTTCAAGCCCATGGCGCCGGCTGACGGACTGTTTCATCCCGACTTCCTCACTCACGTACACCAGGCGCGGGAGACTTATACTCGCATTCGCTCTGGGCATCCGGTAACCTTTGCGGCTTTCCGGCAGTCTCCCTGGTATCACCACGGCGTGCTGGGACTGGAACAATCGCAACTCACGGTGCGGTCGCCCTTCCTGGACAACGATTTTGTCCGCACCGTCTATCGCGCACCCCAGGGGGCAGCCTCCAACGGCGACGTGCGGCTTCGTTTGATCAGGGATGGCAGTTCGGCGCTTAGCCGCATCCCCTCCGATCGCGGAGTGGGAGGCTCGGCAATTTCGCGAGGATGGCTGGAGTTCAGCTTCAAAGCCGAGTACGCTTACGACTATGGCATGCCTCAGTGGCTGGTAAACATCGATCGTTCATTGTCTGCACTCCGCCTGCAGCGCCTGTTTCTCGGCCGCCATAAGTTCTCCCATTTCCGAGTGTGGTATCGCGACTGGTTGGGCGACTATCTTAAGCAGATCCTGCTCGATCCGATTGCGCTCTCCCGGCCGTACGTCGACCGAAAGTCGCTGACCACGATGGTTGAGAGCCATGTGAACGGTCGAGGTAACTACACCACTTCAATTCATAAACTTCTGACACTGGAACTTCTGCACCGTCAGTTCTTCGATCACAAATGAGCCAGATTGCCGCACTGCTGGTCGTTCTCGGAATCCTGGGATTATTCTGGCTGGATCGCGACCGCATGGTCCGCACTTCGCCGGCCTTGTGGATCCCGATTATCTGGGTCTCGATCGCGGGCTCCCGCCCGCTCTCCGGGTGGCTTCAAATCAATTCCTCCAACTACAGCGCGACGTTTGAGGAAGGAAGTCCCCTTGACCGGAACTTCTGGCTGACATTGGTCGTGATCGGGCTACTGGTAGTTGTGAGCCGGCGAGCGGCAGCGCTGCGCCTGATTCGCGCCAACCTCCCCGCTTTCCTATTTCTCCTCTTCTGCGCGATCAGCATCCTGTGGTCGGATTTTCCGGAAGTTGCGTTCAAGCGCTGGATCAAGTTCCTCGGTGACTACATCATGGTGCTGATCGTGCTAACCGATCGCTCTCCCTTGGCCGCTCTGAAACGAGTACTGGCTCGGGTCGCGTTCCTCCTGCTTCCCCTTTCCGTTTTGTTGATCAAGTACTACCCGAATCTAGGACGATCCTATGCCTTGCATTGGTCGGGGGCGCAGTTCTATACCGGCGTGGCCTCCGACAAGAACATGCTGGGAATGACGTGTCTGGTGCTCGGCTTGGCCGGCGCATGGGAAACTCTCCACGAACTGGCGGCCGCACGTCGAGCCAGAGTACTGCTCGTGCATGGAACGGTCTTTGCGACCGCACTTTGGCTCTTGATCCTGTGTAACTCGGTGACGTCCCTGTCGTGCTTTATCCTTGCCACACTCCTCATGGCGGCGCACACCTTTTCTCGTTCCCTACGGCGACCGAGGGTCGTACATGCCATGGTCGCGGGCGCGCTCTTGCTGTGTGTCGCCCCTCTTTTCCTGGGACTGGGCGGCAGCTTGATTAGCTCCCTCGGTCGGGACCCCACTCTGACGGGACGCACACAACTCTGGAAAGATGTCCTCTCTATTCATGTGAGCCCCCTCTTCGGAGCTGGGTTCGAGAGCTTTTGGCTGGGTTCGCGCCTACAGCAGATGTGGCAGATGTACTGGTGGCAGCCCATTGAGGCGCACAACGGCTACATCGAAACTTATATCAACCTCGGCGTCACCGGGTTGAGTCTCCTGGTCGTGATGATCGGGGCTGGTTATCGAAACATCTCCGCTCAACTTCGCCAGGATCCGGAAGCTGGCAGGATACGGCTAGCCTACTTTTTTGTGGGAATCGCTTATAACTTAACCGAAGCCGCAATCCACACCCTGAGTGTGGTCTGGGTTCTTTCCTTGCTGTCGATGATGGCGATTCCGAAACTCGCGGAGCGCAAGCGAGCCGCGCAGCCTTCAGTTGCCGAGGAAGAGGCCACGAGTTTGACGCCAGACCCTCTCTCGCTAGGTGATCGGGAGTTCGTTTGAAGCCATTCGATTCCAAAGGGACATTCCTGCCCGTGTTGAACCACGGGGAACTCCGCAGCCGTAGCGTCAGAAGTGCCGGCGTCACCGTTTTCTCCCAGGGACTGATGTTCGCAATCCAGTTAGCGGCCACCTTAGTTCTGGCCCGCCTTCTGACTCCTGCCGACTTCGGCGTTGTCACAATGGTCTCAACCTTCAGCCTTCTGCTGGTAGGCTTTGGGCTGAACGGATTCACCGAAGCCGTTTTGCAGCGTGATGAGATTAACCATCCCCTGATCAGCAATCTCTTTTGGATCAATATTGGAGCAGGCCTCTTGTTGGCGACGGCCTTTGCCGCTTCGGGGACCCTGTTGGCAAGTTTGTACAAGGATTCTCGAGTAGCTCACGTCGCGGTTGGCATGTCGATCGCGATTTTCGTCTCCGGCAGTTCAGTCTTACATCTCGCATTGCTCAAGCGCGCGATGCAGTTCATGACAGCTTCTGGCGCCGACGTCGCTGGTCGAACAGTGTCGGTCGCGTTGTCGATCTTCCTGGGGTGGACAGGATGGGGATATTGGGCGCTGGTGGCCGGCGCGATTGTGCAACCGTTAGTTGTCTCTCTCGTAGCTTTCTGGGCCTGCCGCTGGCTTCCTGGCCTGCCGCGGCGCGTCCCGGGAACCGTACAGGTTGTACGCTACGCCTTGCACGTCTACGGTCGCTACTGCTTCAGTTATACAACGCGCAACACCGACAACTTGCTAGTAGGTTGGCGCTTTGGCACAGAGGCGCTTGGGCTCTATAAGAAGGCTTACGATTTATTCCTCTTGCCGGCGACGCAGTTAGTCGCGCCCGTCACGGGGGTCGCCATCTCCGCGCTCAGTCGCCTGAACGACAACGTCGAAGAATATAAGCGGTCGTTCCTGAACGGCCTCGGCATGCTGGCATTCCTGGGAATGGGCCTGGGAGCAGGCCTCACGATAGCTGGCGCGGACTTGATGAGGGTGGTCTTGGGACCAGGATGGGAAATGTCCGGCAGGATTTTTACTCTGTTCGGCCCCGGCATGGGCATCATGGTGGTATACAACGCCAATGGACTTATTCATCTCTCCATTGGCAGCGCAGACCGGTGGTTCCGGTGGGGAATAATCGAGTTTTCCGTGACTGTAGTGTTTTTCTTGCTAGCCCTGCACTGGGGACCGATGGGACTTGCGGTCGCATGGACAGCGTCGTTCTGGGTGCTCGTTGCTCCTGCGTTCTGGTACGCGGGAAGGCCGATCAACCTGGGGGTCGCGGTAGTCTTCGCGGCTACGTGGCGATTCATCGTTGCATCTTTTCTCGCCGGCTATGCGACCGCAACCATCATCAAGCACACTTCATGGCTGGTGGCCGCGTCCGGAACGCCGGGCGCCGCATTGCGAGTGGTGGCGGACTCGATTATCTTTGGCATTCTTTATGTTGGCTCCGTGATTTTGCTTCACGGGGGAATTGCTCCGGTTGCGAAGTTCTACTCGCTACTCAAGGATGCTCTGCCCTCCCGCACTCGGCGCGCAGTTGCGGACGTAGAAGTTGTGGCTCCGGCGCGGGTAGGCCTCTAATGTTGGGTTCGTCACTGGGAGTGCGGTCAGATTGGCTTCAGGCTTTCGTCGTTTTGACTGGAGGATGCATGCGGTTGGCAGAGAGAGCGCGCAACGCGATGCGGGGCATGATTCAGAAATACGGACCCAATTTTGCGAAGCAGCGCCTGTGGGATAGCGAGTTTTCTGCGGGACGGTGGAACTGCCTCGAGACCACGGGCGACGACCGCGTGCACGTGCAGATCGAGAAATATGCGAACCGTGGCGCGATTCTGGACCTGGGATGCGGTCCGGGTACGACCGGTTTCGAACTCGATCCTGCAACCTATACTGCGTACACCGGAGTGGATATTTCAGACGTTGCAGTCCAAAACGCTCGACGTCGAGCTGTCGCAGCCGGTCGCGCCGAGCGGCACGAGTATTGTCAATCTGACATCGTCAGGTTCGTTCCCGCGCGAAAATACGATGTGATCTTCTTTGGCGACTCGATCTACTATATTCCTCCGCGCTCCATTGTCCCTATGTTGGAGCGTTACGCTGGCTGCCTGACCGAACGCGGTATCTTCATTGCGAGAATGTTCGATGTGAGCGGCAAGCACCGCTATATCCTCAACACGATTGAGCAGAATTTTGAGGTCGCAGAGAAATGGTCTTCCAACCAAGACGTTACCTGTCTGGTGGCATTTCGTCCGCGAGTTGCGAACTGACATGCTGAAAACTGAGATCGAACGCGAAGAGCTGCGCGTGAGTCTGGAACAGAGTGGCGTCGGCGCTCCTACGTCGTCTCCGGCGACGAACTTCGCAGAAACTTCGGCGACCGACATCGGCTCGTCGGAAATCTCGGTTGCGTTGCTCACCGGCGGGACCGATCGACATTACGCGTTTGGCTTAGCCATGGCGTTGGTCGCGATTGGCGTGCGGCTTGAAATCATCGGCAGTGACATGGTGGATAGCCCGGAAATGCACGATACCCAGGGACTGACTTTCCTGAATCTGCAGGGAAGCATGCAGCCGGCGAGCCTAAGGGCCAAGGTTGCGAGACTGCTTCGTTTTTACGGACTTCTGGCCCGGTATATCTGGTCCGCGCAACCGCCAGTCGTCCATATTCTCTGGAACAACAAGCTCCAATATCTCGATCGAACTCTCCTCATGCTTTACTACAAAATGCTCGGCAAGCGAGTTGTATTCACGGCTCACAACGTGAATGCGGGACGACGAGACTCAAGAAACTCGCTACTCAACCGCTGGAGCCTAAAAACTCAGTACCGCCTTGCCGATCGATTGTTTGTGCATACCGACAAAATGAAGGCCGAGCTAATCGAGGAGTTCGGGCTGCATTCCTCGAAGGTGACGGTCATTCCGTTTGGCATCAACAACGCGGTGCCGGACACGGCTTTGACCTGCGGCGACGCACGCCAGAGACTGGGCTTGCGCAATGATGAGAAGGTCATTCTGTTTTTCGGAGCGATCAAAGAATACAAGGGGCTGGAATTTCTGGTCACAGCATTTCGGCAGCTGAGTGCCCGGAGCGGCCGTTTCCGCTTGATCGTCGCGGGCGAACCCAAAAAGGGGCATGAACGATACTTTGCGGAAATCCAGCGGGCGATCCGCATAGATACCACCCAGGACAAGTATCTGCTGAAACTCGACTTTATTCCCGACCAAGACGTCGAGGTCTACTTCAAGGCTGCGGACCTTGCGGTCCTGCCCTATACATCAATTTTTCAGAGCGGCATTCTGTTCATGGCTTACAGCTTCGGTATTCCAGTCGTCGCGACCGATGTCGGTTCCTTTCGAAAGGATATCGTCGAGGGCGAGACCGGTTTTCTTTGTCAGCCATCTGATGCCGAAGATCTCGCTCGCACGATCGAGCGCTATTTTGAGAGCGATTTGTTTCGAGACCTCGCGATTGGCCGACGGCGGATTCGCGAGTTCGCCAGGTCGCGCAATTCCTGGGATGTCGTCGGCCAAGTCACCCGTCAGGTTTACCAGGAACTTCTGACTCGCTAATCGTATGCTTTTTGATACCCCAGTCTATTTTGCATTCTTGGCGCTGATTGTGCTCCTTTACTGGAGGCTCGGCTGGCGCTCGCAGAACGTCGTACTGCTGCTGGCCAGCTACCTGTTTTATGGCTGGTGGGACTGGCGCTTTCTTCTGTTGATGATGGCATCGACTGCGATCGACTACATCATCGCGCAGCAGATTGAGGATGCTTCCAGTCCTGCGAAACGCCGGACCCTCCTGATTGTCTCGCTGGTTCTGAACTTCAGCATTCTGGGGTTCTTCAAGTACTTCAACTTCTTCCTGGACTCGACGGCGCGGATGCTGGCAATCATGGGAGTGCACAGCGTCTCCCATCGTCTCCTCGCGATCCTGCTGCCGCCTGGGATTTCCTTCTATACCTTTCAGGAAGTTGCCTACATCGTTGATGTCTACTTTGGCCGGGTCAAGGCCTCGCGCCGGTTTGTCGACTATGGCTTGTTCATCAGTCTCTTTCCCCATCTGATTGCGGGCCCGATTCAGCGACCATCGCACTTGCTGCCGCAGGTGCAGAAACCGCGGGTCTTCGATCCTGAGCAGTTTCGCGATGGCTGCATGCTTATTCTGATGGGACTGTTCCGCAAGATTGTGATTGCTGACGGTTGCGCCCACCTGGCGAATGCCGCCTTCAGCGGGAAACTGGGTTCCGACGGTTGGGCAACTGTCATCGGTGTGTATGCCTTCGCAGGGCAGATTTACGGCGATTTCAGCGGATACAGTGACCTGGCACGGGGCAGCGCGCAGTTGCTGGGATTCCACTTCATGGTCAATTTTCGTCAGCCCTACCTGGCGATCAGTCTGCAAGATTTCTGGCGGCGTTGGCACATCAGTTTGAGCACCTGGCTCCGCGACTATCTCTACATCCCGCTGGGCGGAAGTCGTGACGGCGAAACCAGAACCTATCGCAATCTCGCCCTCACCATGCTTCTGGGCGGATTATGGCACGGTGCGAACTGGACTTTCGTGGTCTGGGGAGCCATTCATGGGTTTGGTCTGGCCGTCGAGCGCTTCTTCTTCGGACATCGCTCCGAGCACAGAGAACCGCAAGGCTGGAACAAATTCCTCCGCCGCATCGTGGTGTTCCACGTTGTTTGTTTTTCGTGGGTCTTCTTCCGCGCCGACAGCCTCTCTGGAGCCCTGGCCATGCTCGGAACACTGGGACATTTTCAATGGTCACCGGACTACAGAGCCGCGTGGCTGTTCCTTGCCATCCTCGGCAGCTTGGCCTTGGCTATCGACCTGAAGCTCGAGCGGGATCGAAGTGAGTACCTTTTTCAGCACGGAACGTTCGCTCTACGCTTTGCAACTGCCATGGTCGTCGTGGCAGTGATGGTAATGTTCTCTGCAAGCGGCGCACATGCTTTCATCTATTTCCAATTCTGAGAAGACCGGCGAGCACGCACGTCCTGATTGCTTCACGATCATACTGCTGGCAACCGTGTTTCTGACGCTGTTCTCTGTCGAGATAGTGACTCGCGTCGCCTTTGACCGTACGAGCAAAGTACAGGTCCGCGAGGTTGCGCAACGCAATGCTCTTCTGGCGGTGAAGAGCGATTCGGGACGCGGCGACCCGCGCGTTGCGGTGTTAGGCAATTCTCTGATGCTGGATGGTGTGAATGTGCCGCTTCTGACTGAGAAACTGGAGCCTGCTTACACGCCAGTTCCTTATTTCGTGTTGGGCACTGAGTACTACGATTGGTTCTATGCGCTCAAGCGCCTGTTTGCAGAGGGCGTTCGACCACGGTACGTCGTGCTTGGCCTCAGTCCAAATCAGCTGGCCTCGACGTATACCCGGGGCGATTACTCGGCCCGCTATCTTTTTCGGGCAGCTGACCTGCCCAAAGTGGCGCGCCAAACCCACATGGACCTGACCACGGCAAGTGGATTTGTTCTGTCTCACTTCAGCGAGGCCTACAGCACGCGCGAAGCCACCCGCGGATTTCTGATGAGCCGGGTGCTTCCCCAGGTTGGCGAATTGCTGCACAATCGTCTCGGTACCAATCGAGCGCCCGATCTTGATCCCGTAGCATTGCGGCGCATAGCCTCGGAAAGATTGGCTGCCCTCGATCAGCTCTGCCGCGACAACGGCACTCGCTTTCTGCTCGTGGTGCCGCCAGGTTACCAGAAGGGAGAAGAAATCATTCAGCAAGTCGGGCGACAAAAGGACATCCCAGTGCTGGTGCCTGTCCCCAGCCACGAGTTTGACGCAGCCGACTTCGAAGAAGACGGATTTCACCTGAACGATAAGGGAGCAATGATTTTTACCACCCGACTCGCCCGGGAATTGCAGGAGACGCTTCGGATGAACGATCTGCAATCGAGGAACCGGCAGGAATGAGTATAAGGTCAGCAAGGAAAGGGAGATTTCTTTGAAAGTCAGCGTTTTCGGACTCGGCTACGTTGGCACCGTCTCGGCGGGCTGCCTCGCCAAAAACGGCCACCAGGTGATCGGTGTGGATCCGGTGCGGACCAAGGTTGACCTCATTAAGCGCGGCCAATCGCCCATCATC